>Ga0209337_1000786_pt1 | contig 25253 bp, 10 predicted proteins | sample LinPmetageLP53_FD_184044 | JGI IMG/M metagenome (GOLD analysis project Ga0209337, IMG submission 184044) | Marine viral communities from the Pacific Ocean - LP-53 (SPAdes) (version 2) | ecosystem: Environmental > Aquatic > Marine > Oceanic | place: Pacific Ocean | collected 2010-02-08 | reverse complement strand
TGGATGATATGTTAGCTTCAATGAATTCTTACGGTGCTGGTGGTACTTCTTACGGAGTATTCAACAACTCTGAAGATATGGCATTAAACTTAGGTTTCTCTGGTTTCAGACGTGGATCTTACGATTTCTATAAGTCAGACATGAGATACTTAAATGACAAAGCTACAAGAGGTGGTATTAATGATAGAAACACTACAGATGCAATTAGAGGGGTGATTATCCCAGCTGGTGTATCTTCTGTTTACGATCAACAACTAGGTAAAAACCTAAAAAGACCATTTTTACACGTTCGTTACAGAGCTTCACAAACTGACGATAGAAGAATGAAAACTTGGGTTACTGGTTCTGTTGGCGCTGCAACTTCTGATTTAGATGCAATGCAAATAAACTACTTATCTGAAAGATGTTTAATTACACAAGGTGCTAACAATTTCATGTTAATGAAATAAGCACAAACTATTGAAAGAACCGGGGCTTCGGCCTCGGTACTTTTATTTTTATTAATTTTATTATATATTATATTATGGCTAAAAAAGCAAAAACAAAAGCCTCATATCAAGGAGATCCTGGTGATGAGCATGTAGAAAAAGAAGTGCCGGTTATGGAAACACCAAAACCAAAAGTTAAAAAAATACCTCAAAAAGAAGACGGTTGGGAAATTAAAGATAGAAATTATTACTTAACAAGTGATAAAACTCCTATATCTTATTCTATGAGATCGTCAAATATATTTTGGTTTGATGAAATTAAAGGGTATGAAAGAGAGTTAAAGTATACTGCAAACCAAAAAACCGTTTTTGTTGATGAGTTTCCAGAAGGAAGCCAATCAAGATTAGCGCATATAATTTTTAGAAACGGTAAACTTAACGTACCGAGAAATAAACAAACTTTACAAAAATTATTATCTTTATATCACCCTCACAACAACGTGTTGTTTAAAGAACACAATCCAGTTGCTAATGCTGTTGATGAGATAGACATATTAGAACTAGAGATAGAAGCATTAAATGCCGCTAAAAATCTAGAAGTTGATATGGCTGAGGCGGTTATGCGTGTCCAATTAGGCTCTAGAGTTACAGAGATGAGTTCTAAAGAACTTAAAAGAGATTTACTATTATATGCTAAGAGCAATCCAGATTTATTCTTAAATTTAGTAAGTGATCCTAATGTTCAACTTAGAAACTTTGGCATTAAAGCAACTGAGTTAGGTGTGTTGGTATTATCACCAGATCAAAGAACGTTTATGTGGGGTTCTAACAAAAGAAAACTAATGAATGTACCTTTTGATGAGCATCCTTATTCAGCTTTAGCCTCTTGGTTTAAAACTGACGAAGGTATGGAGGTTTACACAAACATTGAAAAACAAATAAACTAAAAACCTTGTAGAAGCAGTCGCTCTACGGGGCGATTGCAAACTACAAAACAAAAAAAATTATGGCAGTAAATATAGATACAGTATATCAAAAAGTTCTAGCTATTGCTAACAAAGAGCAAAGAGGTTATATAACTCCACAAGAGTTTAATCTTTTTGCAGATCATGCTCAATTAGATATTTTTGAGCAATATTTTTATGATATAAATCAGTTTGGCCGTTTAAAAGGAAACAGTACTGAATATTCAGACATGATAACTATACTTGAAGAAAAAATAGCTATTTTTAAAAATATTAAACTATTATACTACCAATCCCCTTATTATCAAAAACCTCAAGAACTACATAAGGTTGGAAGTATAGAAACTGGTTATGGTGAAATCGAACAAATAAACCACAAGGAGTGGTTAAATATAAAAAACTCTCCATTAGCTAAGCCAACTTTAAAGCGAGCTGTGTATATAGATATGCCTAGAGGTTTTAGAGTTTATCCAACTTTTACAAATAATGTTCATTGCCACTATATAAGAAAACCAAAAAATATTTATTGGGGTTATACAGTTGTAGGTGATCATGCTCTTTATGACGCTACACAATCTATTGACTTTGAATTACACCCTTCGGAAGAAAATAATTTAGTTATTAAAATATTAGCTCTAGCAGGTATTTCAATAAAAGATCCTAGCATGTATCAAATAGCTTCAACAGAAGATCAAAAAAACGTTCAACAAGAAAAACAATAATAAATGGGACTACTAGACAGCTATATACAAAAACAAAACCCAGACACTGGGCAAGGAGAACTTATAGACTTAGGTTTAAATTCAAAAGTTTACTACGACGGTTCTGATGGTGTTCAGAATAATGGTGGTAACTATGGTAACTACCAATTTGTTTCTTTAGATGATGTTATAAATTCTTTTATGGTAGCTTATGTTGGTGAGGATAAAATAATAAGTAAAGCAAGAAGAACTGATGTTGCTTTTCATGCTCAAAGAGCATTAGCTGAATTAAGTTTTGATACTTTTAAATCAATAAAAGCATTTGAAATAGAGGTTCCTTCTATATTAACAATGCCTTTGCCTCAGGATTACGTTCATTATGTTAAACTTTCTTGGGTTGATGATGCTGGTATTTACCACACTATCTACCCAAGTTCTAAAACAGGTAATCCAACCTCATACCAACAAGAGACAAACGGTGATTTAAGGTTTGAAACTAACACTTGGAAAGTTAATATCCCAGGTGCTTATATGGTTAACGGAGCTTTTGCTCAAGGTACTTCGTCACAGGAGGGAATTTTATCACCAGCTGGTAACTCACTTTCACAAACAGTTAATCATGCTGGAGACAATAAGGTGTATACAGACAAGTACATTGAGTATGGTATAACAAGATCTAGAGATTCTTTTGGTAATCGTATATCTTCAGATAATGATTTTGTTTCTAAAACACCTTTACCTCAGTTTAACAACGAGGTTAGGGTTACAATAGCGCAAAACGTTGCGGGAGGAGGGCAGAACATGATATACGGAGCAAATGTTCTTCAAGGTGGTAACGCGACTAACGATGGTATGATTATACTTATGGATACAGATCCTGGTGGTCTTGCGGTGGGTATGAGCGTTTTTGGGCCTGGTATACCAGACGGAACTACTATTACTTCTTTAGAAGGTATAACTTCTGTAACGTACCCAGGTATTGCACTACTTACAACAAGCCCTCAATATCAAGAGTGGAAATTAATGGACTCTTTAAACCAACCCGCTATAAACCCAGGTAAACCTATAGTTAGGATTAATGCTCAACTGTACGGTAAAGAAATTATATTTGTTGATTTAAATAAAGAGTCAAACGCTTGGAGTAAATACAAAGGACTTACGCCTACTGATAATCAAAATCAATATGACGATGGGACATATGATTTAGTTCAGGGTGAAAGATATGGAATAGACCCTCAGCATTCTCAAGTAAATGGTTCTTATTATATAGATGACAACACTGGATTGATTCACTTTAGTTCTAACATATCAGGTAAAACTGTAGTGTTAAATTATATAAGCGATAGTTTAGGTACTGACGGTGAGATGAGAGTTCATAAGTTTGCTGAAGAAGCTATGTATAAGTGTATAGCATACGGCATTATGTCTACAAAAGCAAACATACAAGAGTATGTAATAAAAAGATTTAAGCAAGATAGGTTTGCTGCAATAAGAACTGCAAAGTTAAGATTGTCAAATTTAAAACTAGAAGAATTAACTCAAATATTAAGAGGTAAATCTAAACATTTAAAACACTAGAGTATGCCTGAGATTAAAAACACTTTCATGGCGGGAAAGATGAACAAAGACGTCGACGAAAGATTAGTACCTAAAGGTGAGTATAGAGACGCAATGAATATACAGATAACCACCTCAGAAGGATCTGATGTTGGTACTGTTCAAAACATACTGGGTAACATGTCTTTAACTAATAGTTTTGTTATACCTTTTTCCTCTAGAGTAGTTGGTTCTATTGCTGATGAAAAAAATGATTGTTTTTATTGGTTTGTTGAGCACTATTTAAAAAATCAAATATTAAAGTATCATAATGGTAATGTGATACCAATAGTTGTAGACTTACACCCAGACAATCCTGATAAAAAAATCTTAGAATTTCCAAAAACTTTGTCAAAGAAACTTATCACTGGGATAAACATAATAGATGATTTGCTTTTTTGGTCTGACGGCATGACTGAGCCTAAAAAAATAAACGTTAAACTATGCGAACAAGGTACGGATGTTAGTGGTTCTTATCATACAAAACTAGTTGTTCCAAAGAAAAACATAACAGCTGCAGATAATATTTTATTAAAAAAAGAAAATATAACTGTTATAAAAAAATCTCCTATAACACCTATAATGCTGGACGCTAGTTATACTAAAGTTGTTTCTTCAGAAATAGTAAATCAAAACCCTTTTGTTGATGCCGCTGGTGATTTGTTAAGTGTTGGTAGTATTGCAATTGCTGACTTTGATAATTTTAGTAATGGTTCTAGTTATAGTGTGAACGAAGAAGTATTACTGTTACATGGTAATAGTGGTCAACTGCCTACGGATTTTCAAGTTAGAGTAAAAGTAACAGAAGATATTAGTGGAGGTGGGGGAAACAATCCTGGTAATCCAGGCGGTTATTCAAACGTTTATAAACTTGAGATTATGTCTATAAGCCCAGGAACACCAAGAATTCCAGGAAGCTCTCAAAATACCATGTACAAAGCCCAAAACGTTGCAAAAGAAGAGTTAATGTTTGAAAAAAAGCTTGTTAGATTTAGTTATAGATGGAAGTACCAAGACGGTGAATATTCTACTTACGCTCCGTTTACTTCAACAGTATTTTTACCAGGAAAATTCCAATACGACACAAAGTCTTCTTTTAACAAAGGTATGGATAAGTATTTAGTTGGTTTAAATTTAAGAGATTTTTTACCATCTAATACGCCTAACGATGTTGTTCAGGTAGATATTTTATACAAAGAGTCTAATTCTACAACAGTATATATTGTTGACACTGTAAAACCTAACGACAGGCCTTCGATTTCAATAGGTAATGGTGAGGAAGGTTATTTACTTGAAAACTTTGCTAACGCTAACTTTAATTTGTTTGGTACGCATTCGTTAAATAGCTGGGATGCAAACGCTTATGAACTAGAATCAGACGTTGTTGTGTCTGCTGTTGGTGAAAATCAATTATTAAGACCTTGGGATAACGTACCTAGACTTGCTCAAGCGCAAGAAATGAGTGCCAATAGAATTATATACGGCAACTACACTCAAGGTTTTGATATTCCAGAAAAACCTGTTTTAGAATCTAAATATATAACTAGGTATCCAGATAATTTGAAATACAAACCTGTATTTACAAATAATTACACAGAAACATACACTATGACCGCGGAGGATATAAGTCCAAGTTCAGACTTGTTTTTGTATGGACAAAAGTCTTTAAAGTCAATGCGTGACTATCAAATTGGTATTACTTTTTTAGATAAGCAAGGAAGAGAAACTCCGGTGTTTAGTGATACAAAATCTAGTTTTAAAATAAAGAAAAAACACGGTAGGTACAAAACGGCTATTCAAACTAGATTAAAAACTGATCCTCCTTATTGGGCAGAGTATATGAAGTTTTATGTTAAAGAAACTTCTAATGAATACTATAATCTAGCAATGGACAGGGTGTATGACGCTAAAGACGGACACTACTGGTTGGCTTTTCCTTCTTCTGAGATAAACAAAGTTAAAGAAGACTCTTATTTAATATTAAAAAAAGGTTTAGACAGTAATGATATAATTTCTGAAGAAGCTAAATACAAGGTTATTGAAATAAGTAAAAGCGCTCCTGAGTATGTAAAAACAAAAGTTATAAACATTGGGCAATCTGCAGGTACTGAAACACCTTCTTTAACACAATCGTCACCAATAGTGATTAATGGTAGGTCTTTTGAAATAGACGTTGACGGCTGGGTTGATTCAGGTAATTCAAAATTAGATGAAATTACAGATAGACTAACTCTTGATTTTACATCAGGAGCTCAATCATCTAAAAAATACAATATAGTAACTGTAAACATTGCCACAAGTGGTGGTATTAATGGTGGGGATACATACAAAATTGTTTTAGATAGAATTATTGACACTGCTGATAAATGGATATACCCAAACTATCCAACTGTTTTAGATGGTTCTTTACCAGATACAGATCCCTCACTACAAATAAACATATATAAAAACGATATTTCAAACAGACCAGAGTTTGATGGTAGATTTTTTGTTAAAGTTTATGGTGATGCTATTATTGAACAATATCTACTCACATCGTCAACTCTACAATATGAAGTTAATTCAAGAATAGATGCTTATCTTATTGTAGATGAAGAGCAAGATGCAGGTGGAAATTATAATGCTTTACATGGAGCGACAACTGGTTTTGAAAAGTCTAACTCAGTGGGAGACTGGACATCAAACTTTGACGTTTCTAATCCTGAAGATGGTGTTATGGATAGAATTTGGTTTCTTGATTTAGCTTTTTACCAAGCTACATTTACTAACTCTTTTAATATTGGTGACGCACTATTAGGTGGTGATGATCAAGCTGGTGGTTATGGTAGAGGTATTCATCAAAAAGACTACGGTGATGGATTAAAATGGTATATGGATATTTCTTACGGTCAAATTTACGAAGACGTTGATTGGAACGGTACTAATTCTACTTCTCCAACTGATGGTGATAATATTCCTTGGGACGGTACTGATGAAAACAAAACCATTAATAAAGAAACTGTTGATAAACTATCTGAAGATAAACTTTGGCAAATAGGACACCCTTCAAATCCTTTCGATGCCGCACAGGCAAGTGTTGTGGCTTCGTTGGTAGAGGGATCAAAGTTTAGGTTTGCTGGAGACACTAGTGAAGAAATATTTACAATAGATGGACCTGTAACTCATATGAGAAGATTAAATCATACTTCTTGGATTAGTGTAGAAAATAACTTTTATAATGATTGGGGTGATGATGAAGACCAAGATGCATTTGAACTAAATAGTAGTTGGGATAATGAAGGTTATGTACTCTACAAGGGATCTTTAAGAAGATATGGATTGGCTAATAATAGAAGAGTTACTTATAGAATACCTTTAGACAAAGACCCAAACCTATCAAGCATAAAACCTTACTCAAGAAATTCTACACCGGCTTTTGACGTAGCGGACGCTGACACTCCTTTTGGAATTGAGTTTATAGAGCAAAAATATATTAACGATCAAAAGATAATGAGTGTCAACCCCGCTGTTTGGGAAACAGAACCAAGAGACAGCAGTCAAGGTTTAGACATTTATTATGAAGCATCTCAAGCGTATCCTCTTAAGATAACTTCTAAAAATTCACAACTTTACGTTCCAGTTGGTTCTGTAGTAACTAGACCAAACGGAGATGGCGCGGTGCAAGAAAACATTGTTACCAGGGTTACTAAAGTTCAAGGTTTTAATGGAATTCAAGAAATATCGCTACAGTTTAATAACGAGATAAGTCTTGCAATGACTGGTATAAATCCAAACGTGCCTTTTAGATTTACAAGACCAGACGGTAGTTTTACAACACTGTATATAGCTCCTTTACCTGTTGGACCTTTACCTCATTTCCCTGGCAATGCTCCTTATACATATGAGTTTTTAACTAATGTAGCAAGAAACCCTATTGGTTTAGATTGGTTTAATTGCTTTTCTTTTGGTAATGGTGTAGAATCAAATAGAATACGTGATGACTTTAACCAGGTTACTATAGACAAAGGTCCTGTTGTGTCTTCAACAACGGACAATAACTATGAGATGGAAAAAAGAAAAAGCGGGTTAATATTTTCTGGAATATACAACTCCACTACAGGTGTTAATAATCTGAATCAGTTTATAATGGCTGAAGGTATAACAAAAGATTTAAACCCTCACTACGGTAGTATACAGAAACTCTTTAGTAGAAATAATGATTTATTGGCTTTTTGTGAAGACAAAGTTTTAAGAATATTAGCAAACAAAGACGCTCTATTTAATGCTGATGGAAATCCTCAGCTTTTAGCTACTAACAGGGTCTTAGGGCAAACCATGCCTTTTGCTGGAGAGTATGGTATATCAAAAAATCCAGAATCATTTAGCGCTGACGCTTATAGAATGTATTTTACAGACAAAGCTAGATCTGCAGTTTTACGTTTATCAATGGATGGTATAACGTTAATATCAGACTATGGTATGTCTGACTGGTTTAGTGATAATCTTAGAAATAATGATTTAATAATAGGTAGTTACGATACTGATAAGGGCGATTACAACGTTACTTTGCCTGACACAGCTACAACCGTGTCTTTTGACGACGGTGTTAATGGTTGGTCTAGTTTTAAATCCTTTGTTACTGATTTTGGTGCTTTAAGTTTAGGATCTGATTATTATACTTTTAAAAAAGGTAGTGGTTATAAACACCACATAGAAGTTGACACACAAGGAAACACAAACCCTAGAAATACTTTTTACGGTACGTACACGCCCTCTTCTGTTAGTGCTGTTTTAAACGACGAACCTGGAACTATAAAATCATTTAAAACTCTAAACTATGAAGGTTCGCAATCATATGTAAATATAGAAGCAACAGATATAAGAACTGGTTTTTATAATTTAATACAAAAAAATGGTTGGAGTACAGAATATATATCTACAGACAAACAAACAGGAACAGTGTCTGAGTTTATGGAAAAAGAAGGTAAATGGTTTAATTATATAAAAGGTGTTGATGTTGCGGAAAGTTTAAAAATTAAAACTGATGAGTTTTCGTTTCAAGGTATTGGTAAAACACAAATTAATGGAGTTTCAGTAGACACTACTTTATATATAAATGAACCAACTCAACCGGTGGGTGGATGTATGGATGTGTTGGCTACTAATTATAATCCAAACGCAAATTTTGATGATGGTAGTTGTGTTTATTTTCAGCAAGTTCCTGGTTGTACTGATCCTAATGCAACAAACTACAACTCGTCAGCCACTTATGATGATGGAAGTTGTGTAATAGGAACTCTTGGATGCACAGACCCAAGAGCTGATAATTACGACCCACTAGCCACTGTTGACGATGGAAGTTGTATTTTAGCGCCACCTATTTATGGTTGCACAAATCCAAACGCATCAAATTATGATTCTACTGCGACAGTTGATAATGGTAGTTGTATAATAGGAGATCCAATAATATACGGTTGTACAGATCCACTTGCGCTTGACTATAACCCTGGGGCTACTGTTGATGATGGTTCTTGTGTGTATGGACCTACTGATCCTGATCCAACTCCTGACGTTTATGGTTGTGCTGACCCGCTGGCTCTTAACTATGATCCACTAGTAACAGTTGATGATGGTAGTTGTACTTACACTCCAAACAGTTTAACAATAGAAGATATAAACGATATGGACACTGATCCTGGACCATTACCAGATGAAGATCCGGTTTCTTAATAAAAATTAAATAGAATAAACTATGGCTCATAATAATACCACTCATAATATTAATAACAATTATAGCGTTGAAATAATTGTAGACCCTGACATAAGTGGTGGAGCTGGTTCTATTGTAAAGTACAGCAGTGAAACTAACAGTCCTTTTTACGAAATGAAAATAATACCGCCAAGCCTTGGTGTTCCTTTGTTTGCTGGTAATATTAAAATTGACATGATCGACAGTCATTGGAGCTATATAACAAATTTACATCCTTACGGTTCTACTTCTTGCACTCCACACCCGACACCTCACGGCACGTCTTCACAAATAACACACGACTATATGTTTGGTCCAGGTGGAACAAGTTGTTATGTGGCGCCTGAGTTTTATAATGGTAGTTATGATTTTCAAGGGCCATACACATTTACTAACGATGCTTATGTTAACGGAGATTTTTTAACAGATGCTAATCCAGTTACCTGGAGTAAAATACACTTAATAGAGGTTTATAATAATGACATTGGTGTTTTAGAAAACGACAATCTAAGTCCTGAGATAGTAGAAAACGAAAAAACATGGAACACTTGGAATACTAGCAAAAGTACAATAACAATATCACCTGAGCCCGCTTATTTAAAAGCTTTTGTTTTTGTTGTTTATGATCCAAATATAGATATTGGCTACGGAAACAATATAGTTATAGATTTGGATATTGACGAAGTACAACCAGTTGTTGGGTGTATGGATTCTAACGCTATCAATGGATCTTATGATCCCAATGCCACTATAAACGACGCCACAATGTGTCAGTATCCTGCACCTGAATATAGTATAACAATTTCTCCACAAAATTACCCAACTTTTTTAGATTCTACTGGCACATACACCTCTGTGTTTTTAAACTCTCAGCATGTTCTTGCAAATACAGCTAGTAACATATACATAAACATTGATAGTGGTGGTCATTATAAAACTTTAGAAAACACATATCAAGCTGGTGAGGATGTAAACGAATTAGTAACAATAGATATAATTCCAATTACTCCTAATTATGTTTTTGGTTTAAGCGCTCAATTTGAAGCTGTATATGATTTTCCAGTTATATCTAATCCACCCGCTACAAACGGTGGGCCAAACGCTAATATATCTCAAACTTCTGGATATTTTCAAGATCCTAGCAGTTGGGGTGATGCTAAAAACAATTTAACAGCTTCTAGTATTAGGTTTTTAAACTTAGATCACAGTATAGAGCCTAGTTACGAAGTACCAACATATGATGAAGATGGAAATCCTATTTTTAACTATGGAGGCTATTCTCCTTGGTGCAATCAAGCAGATCCAACAGGTTTTCAACCAACTATGGAGGTGTTTTTTGGAACTGGAGGAAATACTATATTTACAGTTGACCCTAGTGGTAATGAGTTAGAAATAGAAACTAGTAGTATTTATTTAAAAGAATATTATTACGCTTTAAGTAATCCTGAGTTGTTTTTAAATACCGGATACGAGTGGTTTCCTTATAAACTAGAACTAGGGATTCAATTAGATTTTATAATGCCTGCTCACAACGTAGACATTAAGCTAGATTTAGATCATAACACGGAAAACCAAGGAGATCCAAATTGGACTCCACCTGGTGGGAATTAATAAATAGGTAATATGAAAAAAATAACAAGTATAAGTTTTTTATCCCTACCTTTGGGACCAGCATTAACTTCAAGATCTTACGTTGTCCAAGGAGATCCCGGTGCCACGTTTAGTATAATAGCCATTAACGAAGATAATGAGTATTATAATTTCCCTGAAAACACTATTATAACAAACCCAGATACTGAATCAATTCCTGCGCCTGTTTTTTCATCAACACCTGCTAGGCTAAAACCAACTACTATAGGATCTTCAGGTTTATATACTGGGAATATTGTTTTTCCAGCTGTTACCGCTAGTGACTATTATAATGTAACTTTTACACCAGAAGCACATTATGAAACAGAATTAGACCCTCTATTGTTTAGTGACAGTGTTTATTATGTGCCAAAAATATATCAATACCTAAACACTTCTGTAACGTTTTCTTTAACTTCAACCGAGAAAGACGGTGGAAGTGGGGATGAAAGCTACAACGCTTTTCCAAGTAATATTATTAAAAGTGGTTCTAATCCAAAAGTATCAGAAAAAATAGCAAAACAATCATTTGCATTGTCTTGGCCTTTAACCCTTAACGCTAGTAACTTTGCAATAATAAGACAACCTGAAATAACTGATTTTGAATTTACAACAACTAAAACAACAAGAACAGCTGGTACAAGTTCAAAAGAATTAGAACTAACAAATATTCAAGGATTATCTGTTGGTATGTCTCTTACGGCTAATGGTATAGCTGGAAGTAACCCAGGTATATCAACAATAGTAGCCATAAACAGAGGTTTTAAAGATATAAACAACTCTACAACAGCAAACCCTATTTATATTATACCTAAAGAAGCTGACACAACTACAGGTAAGCTTAAAAATTCTCTTGGCGGTACTGTTACTATTGCTAACGCTTCAACTTTTGTTGTAGACAGAGCTATAACTTTTACTGGTTTTGGGTCAGATCATGCTAGTGTTTTTAATCAAACTAAATTTTCTATATCTAATTTTGCTCTAGTTATAGACCCTGTTGTAACAACAACAACCGCCGCTGTAGCTGCTGCTGCAACAGTGATACCTGTTACAAGTACTAATGGTATAAAGGACGATGTGAGTACTGTTAGTGGTATTGGTATAAACTCAGCAAGTACCATGACGGTTACTAATATATCTTCTTTAAACTTAACTGTTAGAGCTTTAGTAGCAGCTAACAATGAGGCCTTAGAAAGTGGACAGACAGTAACATTTACAGGTAGCAGTAGATCAGGAACAATAACAGCTGATGTAAAAGTTTTACAATACGGTGATAATAATATCACATTAACATTAAATTTAGATAATATATTAAGCGTAGAATAAATATGGAAATAACATTAACATTTGATCCTCAAACTGCTTTAAACAGATCTTTACAAGTTGGAGATACTGTATGGTATGTGCAGCCTTCTAGCGCTGGTGGGTATAGCATAGCTGATACTAATAACGTACAAAAGCTTGGTACTGTAGAATTTGTAGAAAATCAATACAGGCAACCATTAATAAAGGTTAGTCGTTATACTGGGCCTAACCCAGGTGTTGGTTTGGGTCTTGATGAAAATACTTTTTTTATGTTTTCTAAAAACAATAAGGCAAACTTAAGTGATTTGACAGGTTATTTTGCAGAAGCAAAATTTACAAACAATTCAAACGAAAAAGCCGAACTATTTGCTATTGGCTCAGAAATAGTTCAAAGTAGTAAATAACACGTAAAAAGTGTAATTATAAATAAATAAACAATAAAACTATGGCAGGCAGAACAATTACACCATTTAAATCATTATCACCTCTTAAAGGTAGAAGAACACAATATAGAGATGCCGCGGCTCAAAATTTAGAAAATCTTCAAGGTATGAAATCTGATTTTCAAAATATGGAAACTGATAACCTAGCCGCTGGTTATAAAGATTTTACTAAAGACTTGACAAATAAGTTTGCAAATCAAACTGTTGATACAACTACAACTGATAGACTTCAAGACATAAGCAACCAACAACTGGGTACTACACTGTCAATGATGAAAGAAACTGGGGCTTTTAACGCTGGAAACATACAGTCTCTTGCTAACGCTCAAACGCAGCAAGCAGGACAAATAACATCTGATCTTTCAAGGCAAGTACAACAAAACAAACAATTAGAACTACAAGGAGAAGATAGACTACAAACTCAACAAATGCAAGGTAAAATGGCTCAACAAGACGCTATCATGCAGGGTGAAAGTGCTTCAAGAGATTTAGAATATCAAAAAGCACAAGGTATGATGGCTATGGAGGCTGGGGAGCTAGAAGGGGCAAGAGCAGCTGAACAAAGCTATAGAAACATTTTTGGCAAAATATTTGGTAGTGATAGAAAACTAAAACAAAATATTTCTTTAGTTGGTAAGTCACCTACAGGTATAAATATATATACGTTTAAATATATTGACAAGTCTTTTGGGGAAGGAACTTATCAGGGTGTTATGTCTGACGAAGTACCTAACGCTGTTGTACAACATCCTAATGGTTATGATATGGTTGATTACAGTAAGTTAGACGTTGAATTCATTAAAATATAAAACATGGCAACAATAGATATAAACGCAATGCGTGACATAGGTAGAACTATGGGAGGCAACGCGCGAGACAATACAACAAGAGATCAGGCGATAAGTGTGCTTGGAGGACTTTCTTTACAGTTGCTAAGTGGTGCGCTTAATACTCGTAAGCAATTAAGGTCTGAAACCAATTCAACAGCTGCAAATGCGCAACACGAGGTAGATGAGCTAGGTGTTGTTGGAACCGGTGAAGGTGCTTTAAACGATAGTTATAGTACAGAGGTATTAAACGAACAAAGAAAAATAATACAAAAAGCAAATAACGCAATATCTTTTGGAATAAACACAAGTAAAGCTACTGCTAAAAAACTTAAAGCAGAAAACACAATAAAAAACCATGTTGAGGGTCTTAAGTATGTTGATAAAATGATGGACACTTGGAAGGGTATATATAAAGACGGTACTGTAGAAACTGCTGATAAAGACGGTAACATGATTAAAAGAAAAGTAAAAGTTAATGCAGCGTCATCAGCAACATCACAAGCTTTAGGCGCTTCATTTGCAAATGGTAGTATATCTGGTAGTTTAGATTTTAGAGATGGAAAGTGGGGTGTGGTTAGCGAATCTGTAGTCCCAGGCACTGAGGGTGAAGAAGCTACAAGCGCACAAACTTTTACAACTCTTGAAAACATACAGCTTCCAGAGCTTGACGAAAGCAGCGCTCTTTACGATCACAAAAAAGGTTATTTAGACAAATACTACAAGTTAGGAGGTGCTAGTAAAAATGCTTTTAATAGTCAAGACAAGGTTACATTAAAAAAAGACTTATACAACGATTATAGTCAAATGAGTTATAACCAAATATCTAGTACGTGGTTTGCTGGTTCTGGTTCTGACAAAGATACACCTGCACATAAGTATGTAACACAAGCTGGTGGTTATACTTTTAGTAATGGTGAAACGGTTGAAATTCCAGATCCATTTAAATTAACTAATGACAACGGTGTTGCATTTAGCGAGGAAGAGAAAGCTCAACGTTTACAAACTTACACCGCTGCTTTTGAAGATTTAAAAATGCAAGATTTAGATAATGGCGACAAGATGGACTGGTTTATAGACAACTACGCAATGCAAGAAGTTGAAGCAGAGTTTAATAAAGGATTTGGTGATAGACAAACAAAAGGTGGTAAAGGTGGAGGTATAGGTGGAGACTTAAGTGGTTATTTACCTGGTATGAAATACCATCAAAAAGATTGGCAAGTTCGTAAATATATGAATGATATTAATAATGGTAATGAGGTTGTTTTTCAAGATTTAAATGATGGTCAAATAAAAGCTACACCAACTGAAGATGGTAACTACATGTACAAGGGTAGGAAAATTAGTAGAGACGAACTTGGAAGTATAATGGGATTACCAGGGTATAGCTACAGCGGTGGTAGTGTAGATGGAGATAATGGTGATGGTGGGTTTGATTATGATAAAGATTTTGGGTTTGATTTTATAAAAATGAACGAAGAAGACGCTGAAAAATATTTAAAAAATAAACTTCCTGAAGGATTTACCTATGATCAGTATGGACCTGGAGATGCAATAGAGATTAAGTATGGTGATGAAAGTGTAGATATAAACTTACAACCAAACACAAGCAGTGGAGAAAAAAATAATATTGAAAAAATTCAGGATTTTATTAAAAAACATATTTCTGGCAAAAGTCTAGAAATGTCAGAAGAGCCAGACACGTCACAAACTAATCCATACGGATAAAATAATAATATATGAGTAAAATATTAAACAATATTTGGCAACAGTTATCTGATGATGGCCATACTCAAAGTGATTTTGAGACGTGGGAGTCTAACTTTAACGAAAGTCCAGACGTGAAAAGTAATGTTTATAATTATCTTAAAGAAAATAAATTAACCGAAAACACACAGGTTGATTTTTTAAAAAACATTAAGATAGATAAAAAAGAAACTAAAGTAAAGAATATTTTAACAGAAAAATATGGCACAGTTGATCGTGACGAAATATTTACTCAAGTATTTGGAGATGATCTTTACGCTGAGTTTAATCCTAACAACTTAGCTGCAGATCCAAAAGCTGGTCTTGACTTGGTAAAAGACACGCCTTGGTTTGAAGACGGTGACGTTAATGAATATCTTTACAAAGACATTCTTATGGAAGGTACAAAAGATTTGGTTAGTCGTTTTGGATTTTGGACTGGTATTATGGATGAGGATGAAGTAATTACAAAGCAAGCTAGATATGATTTTGAAGGTGGAGAAGACTTGTTGAAACATAATATTCTTAGTAGTTTTGTTAATAAAAGTGGGGCTTTTAAATTATTAGCTCAAAAAAACGCAATACCTCAAAAAGAAGAGTATATAAAAAAACACGTTGACCCTATTAAAAGAACTAAAACAATATCTGATTTCTTTTCTCAAAATTTAACTATAGAAGATCAAGAGATTAGAGGTTTATATGAGCAAGGAAAATGGGATAAGGCTGTTGAAAAAAGCAAAAAACAAGGTTATGTTCTTTTGTACAATAAAGACGGTAAAAGTGTTAATTGGGACAGTCTAACTGTTGAGGAAAAACAAAATGTAAATCCAAATGATGTAGCTTTAGTAGATGCTGAAACAGAAGAAGCGGCTAATAATATTGCAGAAACTATGTCTTTATCTGACAGAGAAGTTGCTATAAACGAAAGAGAGCAGCTTACATACGAGTTGCTTGGTATAATGAAAGTTATACAAAAAAATGCTGGGAAAAATACAGCCAGAACTAACATTGACAAAGCTACTGGGTTACCTTTACCCCCTGGAAGGACTAGGGCAGTCCCTGCTGGCGCAGCGTTTGGTTTAGATATTACCGGAGGTAGAGGTTATGTGCTTGATGATATATTAAATTCAGCAGAAAACAACGAACTTATAGGTAGACTAAAACCACTTGCAGAAGACAATTATTGGGGACCACAAAAGCATGGAGAAGTAGGAGATGTTCCTTTAATCTTGCAGTACAATAAAACACTCAAAGATATTAACACCATAAATAGAGCTATAGAAATAAACACAGACTTAAGTTTACTGCCAGAAGAAATTATACCTGGAGTAAGGTTTTCTGATTCAGCTGGATTAACTAATGACGAATACGAAGAGCAGTTTGAAAACGTATGGAACCAAATGGGTTATGAAAAAAACGAACAAGGAGAGAAACTAGTTAGAGAGGATTATACTTGGCACCCTCTCAAAGGGCGTTCAGTTAGTGTTTTTGGCGAAGAGTTATCAACTAGAGATATAGCAGAGGGTGTTGTGGATTTTGGAGCAAATATAGCGCCTTTAATAGCGTCAATATATATTACAAAGCGTTTGCCTTTGGGAACTATGAAAACTGTTCAAAAATATTCTACAACTTTTAAAGCAGCAAAAACCACAAGAACAGTTGGGAGTGAAATAACTAGAAGGGGTAAGATAATGGAAAAGATTTTAATAAATGGTTCAAAAAGCCCTACAAGAAGAAGATTGACAAAGCTTTTTGTTGGAGGTGTTACTGAGACGGCTGTACTATCTGCTGCAGATCAAATAAACCAAAGAATATTTCAACAAGACGGAATGGTGTTTGACAATAAAACAGGTGCGTTTACACCAGAGTTTGCTTTTGGTCTAGGTGTTGGTAATGCTTTTGCTGGTATGTTTATGAAAAAACTATACACAACTGCTTTAGGTACTAGAATATTAAACGTAGTAAAAAAATCTAAAGGCAAGGATGGTATGCGTTTAGAAGCAAGACGTTTTGGAAATATTACTGAAAAAGCTTTAATTACAGCTCCTATAGCAGCTACTGGTGGTGTTTTTTCAATGGAAGTAGCCAAAGTGTTTAGTGGTCAAAGTGAATTAGTTGATTTAGCTTTTCAAGATATTGATTACAGTCAGTTTAGACAAGAAGGATTTGAAACAGAACAAGAATATAGAGACTATAAAGAAAAAGAAAATAACAACATAAAACATGATTTAGTTAAACATATTATTTCTGATGGTTTAGCAATGTATTTTATGGGTATGATGGGTCAAGGTGGCATCAAAGATGCTTGGCAAAAAGATGTTGAAAATTACAGTATAGCAACAAAAAGAACAAGTAAAGCTTCTAAAAATTTAAGTAAAGAATCTGGTGTTGAAATTAAAGAAGGTAATAATTTAAACAAGATAAACGAGGCAGAAAGAAAAGCAAAAAAGAAAATTGAAGAAGATTACGAACTGCTAAGTAAAAAAACACCAAAAGATAAAAAATTAAGAGATAAAAGACTTGAGGAAGTTAAAGAATCTGCTTCTACAATGAAACTTCGTCTTGATTTGATTGAAGCTAAAAAAGCTATAAAAAAACAAAAAAAGATAGACAAAAACCTTGAAGACAAAGTTACCCTTATAGAAAACCAAATAAAAATAACAGGTAAAATTGGTGGTCAGCAAGTTATTGATATGGCTAACATGACCGACGCTCAAGTAAAATATTTGGTTGCAAAAACTGGTGCTAAAAGTTTAGAAGCAAGAATGCCGCTATATAAAACAGTTGTTGACGCGGCTAATTCGTATAAAAGTTTAAGCACGGTATCTAAAGCAGAAAGAAACCGTATAATTGAAAAAGCTTTAGAAGTTGCAGAAAAGGGTTCTGAATTAAAAGCTTTAGAATTAAAAAGAAAAACTAGTGGAGGTTTAGGTGTTTATGATAATCAAATTGCAAAACTAAAAGAACAAGTTGATGTTTTAAACGAAAAGTTTAAGTTTGATGTTGAGGCTTTAGAAACTAAATATAAAGAGGCTGTTGCTAGAGAGCTTTTGGTAGCTAAAAAAATAGCAGAAAGCTTAGGTGCTGAGTTTGAGATTGCTACAAGCGAAGCTGATTATATTGCTAAAGGCGGTAAAAAAGGCACGGCTGGGGAGTATTCTAGAAAAAATGGTAAAATTATAGTTAATCCAGAGTTTGCTGTTAAAATGAAAACAATAGGTACAGGTATACATGAGGTTGTTCACCACATATTAAAAGATGCTTTTAAAGAACCTGATCCTAACAATCCTGGAGAAACTAGAATATCTAAAGAAGGCGTTGCTATTATAGATCAATTCTTAAATACAATAAGTAAAGAAGCTAGAGGTGTTATATATAAAGGTTTAAACGAAAGTTATAGAAAAAAAGATAAAAAAATACAACTAAAAAACGAAACCTACGAGCAGAAATCTAAATACTACGAAGAGGTTTTAACTAAATATGTAGAAGGTTTAAAAAATGAAACAATAAAGTTAGATAAAACTAATGGTCAAAAAATTCAAGATGTATTTTTACCTTATATAAACAAAGTATTTCCAAATATAGGTAAAAAAACAATTGAGTATTCTACTAAAGACGCTAATGGTCTAAAGAATATGTTAGAAAATATTTTTAGCGAGTCTGAAAGACTTGGTGGTGTATCTAAATATGAAATTGCAGAGTTTATTAAAAAAATGCCGAAGAAAGTTGAGAAATCATATGAAGCATTTTCAGATAAAAAGTTTTCTAAGTTTCCAGAAATGGATAGAATAAATGAAGTTGGGGAAAAATACACTAAAGAAGAGTGGAAAAATGGTAAATGGGAAGAGGGTTTTAATGAAATACTACCGGATATTATTAAAATATTAACAAAAAAATCTGCAGAAGCAAATGCTAAGTTACCTGGAATAATAAACAATCCAGAACTTTTTGCATATGAAGTAGCACAACAAATGGGTGGTTTGTTAGAAGGTCAAAGAGCAGAGGGTGGACACGTTGCAAGGTTTGATATTAGTAAAAAAGAATATAAAGGTGGATTTGGTTTATCAGGTTGGATTAATGGCGTTGCTAACAACCGTGTACTTACTGTATTAAAAAAAGCAGACAAAGTTATAAACAAAGACACAAGGTCATTAGATTTAGAAAGTGCAAAAGACATTGTTGATAGTGCTCCTAATGTTATTGACGTGATTGACCGTAAAATTAGTGACGAGTCAAGTAAACGTATTTTAGCTGAATCTGATAAACCTAGATTACACGAAAAGATAACTGAGTTAAACAGAGGCAAAGGTGAAAAAGCTAAAGAAATTCATAACGGTGTAAAAAGTCAGTTTATTAAAAACGGCAAAGTAGATGTTAAAAAGCTTAAGGCTTTTGGTGAAGGTAAAAATATAAAATCAATACCTCGTTTAGCTTTACCAGAAACAGTAGGGTTTTTTGTTGAAAGTCTTGTTGTAAAAATGAAAAATAAAGATGGTAGTGTTAAAACTGTTATTGGCGACAAAGCTTTAGCAAAAAAAATAGCTAATAAAATAGAAAAAAAATCAAACTTAGATCAAACTGATATAATTTTTTTACAAAAAGGTTTAGATAAACTTATACCTTTGTTTGCTGATTTTGTAGTGCCAGAAGGTTTTATTACTAAAGAAGTAACGTTTAAAGACAAGGCAACCACAGAAAAAGCAACTATGCAAGTGCCTGGGCAAGCCACTGGAGTGCCTAACAAAATAAAAGCGGTAACACACAATAAAAGATCTATTGCTGGTGAGACTACTATAACCGGGCAGGTTGTTAGAAGTAATGAAAACTTTACAGGATTTTACAAGAAACCAATTGATAGCAAAGTTATAGAAGATATTTACGAAGCTATAGGTATAATGAAAGATGGTAGTCGTAATACAAACTCTAGAAACAATTACCCAGTTAAAGGCATGGAAGGTGTTGGAGAAACGCTTAAAGGTGTTGTTAGCTTATTTGAAAAACAATTTACTAGTCAACCTACTAGAGAATTAATGCTTGAGCAAGGTTTGCCTTTTGAGGCTATGATGCTGTCTATTGCTGATGGTAAGCCACCTAAAGCTTTTAACATGGGTACAGAGCAACTTAACTTATTAGAATTAAGTTTTAAAGTTGAACCAGTAAAACTTAGTGAATTTATTGGAAAAGCAAAAAGAGCTTATGAAAATTTAAACGAAGCAGGGTTGGAAAAATTTAAAGATGAAAACGGTCGTGAAGTTATAGAGGCTTTTGAAGATGTTTTATTTACTCCAGAAACTAAAGGTGAATCTACTAATTATACAAAAGATATTATTAAAGGAAAAACACCTGCACATACTTTTGTAAAAAATAACATGGCTTCTCCTGGTGGCGTAATGTTAGATGGTTACAAATTAATTGAAAGAAACGCTGAAGGTGTGAGATTCATTACAAAGACTGGTGATAAATTTATAAAAGAAACTACAAAGTCAGTTGCAAACACGCACCCTGCTTTGTTGATAGGTAATTGGTCTGATAAGCTTGGAATGAAAGGTAAAACTTGGGATAAAAGAACTATGCCAAAAGTGTATAAAGGAATAGACGTAAGAAACACAAAAAATATTCTTTCAGAACAACAAAAACTTGAAATAGAAAAAGATTTTCTTGATATTGGTATTAATATAGATGCAATATCAGACGCTACAGACATGGTGTATAGCAAACAAGCAGCGTTACTTAAACCAGTTCTTAAAGGAAGGGGATCTCGCGCTGAAAAACTTAAGCTGCTAGATACAAAAAAAATTGGAATAGCCAACGAAGGTAATGTAAACCACCATAAAGCAATTATTGAAACAAAAAGAAAGCATGTTAATGAAAATATAGTAAGTGTTGAACAGCCTTTTTATGAAAACAGATTAATGACTAGTAATGTTACCAGCAAAAGAGCTTTAAGCACTTTTGGTATGATTTACGTGGTAGATGGCAAGCAAATAGCCGATGCCTATGGAACAAGTAAGCAAATGTCTCACACTAGTAAAGGAGACTTTAAAGGAACAACACAAAAGTATTACGACTCTAAACCATATAGAGAATATATAAAAGATTGGAAAGAATCTGCTGAATGGACAGAGAGGTATAATGAAAATCTTAAGGATCCAAATCTAAAAGCAAACGCTGAAAAAAATAAAATTAAACCAGAAACTCAAGCAGAAAAACAAACTATAGAAGATTTAGTACCATTTAACGAACATATAAATGGAAATGGAAACGCTATGGTTGAGGGACTTGGATATATATACAGTAATGGTAAGGGTGGTAAAAAAGCTCTTGACGCAATAGCTAGAGATCATTCAACTGCTTGGGTGCCAAATTATATTGGGAAGAAAACGTTGGATGTTGCGGGGCCAAGTGTTAGTAAAAAAGGTTATGCAAGATTAACAGCTTATTTACCAGCAGCAAAACTTAATAATATATACACTTACGACGGTAAAAAGGCAACAGAATTTATAGCTGAAACTCAGAAAGTTAAAGAAATTGTTGAAAGATTAGATAAAAGTACAACGGCTAATGTTGGTAGAGCTATAAACAAAGTTCTTAATTCAAAATACTCTAAGTTAACTGGAAGAGATGTTATAAAAGATTTAATGACCGTTAGCAAAGCTCGTGGTTTAGGTAGATTAAGTAAAAAGAAAGCAAGGGGCATGAGTACTTTTGATTTTGATGAAACTGTAGGTGTTAGTGAAAACTTTATATTTGCTACAAAAGGAAAAGAAACTAAAAAAATAGCTTCTAACGAATGGCCATTTGTAGGTGACAAACTTTTAAGTGAAGGTTGGAAAATGGATTTTACAGACTTTAACAAAGTAACAGGTGGAAAACCAGGACCGTTAATGCAAAAGCTTAAAAACCAAATTAAAAAATACGGCCCTGAAAATGTATTTATATTAACCGCTAGAGCACCTGAAAGCCAAAAAGCAATATATGATTATTTGAAAAGTGAAGGTGTAAAGATACCTATAAAAAACATCACAGGTTTAGGTAACAGCACTGGAGAGGCAAAAGCAATGTGGATGCTAGAAAAGTTTTCAGAAGGTTATAATGATATGTATTTTGTTGATGATGCGATGCCAAATGTTAAAGCTGTTAAAGAAGTTTTAGATCAATTAGATATTAAATCTAGTGTTCAAATAGCTAGACAGTTTAATAAAGGTAAACTAGGTAAAGATTTTAATAAAATAATACAAGACATATACAATATTGGAGCTGGAAAAGAGTATTCTGCAGCAAAAGGAAAGCTACTTGGTAAAAGTAAAAGAACTAAATCTTTAATAACTCCTGCTAATCAAGACTTTGCTGGATTATTACAAAACTTTATAGGTAAAAGTAAACTAGGTGAAAAACATCAAGAGTTTTTTAACGAAGCTTTGCACAAACCTTTCGCTAGAGCTTACAACAACATTAACACTTTTCAGCAAAACACTGTTGATAGCTTTAAAGCGTTAACAAAAAACTTTCCTGTAATTAAAAAGAATTTAGCAAAGAAAATACCTGGTTCTCCTTGGACGTTTGATCACGCTGTAAGAGTTCACAGATGGACAAAAGCTGGTTTTAAAATACCAGATCTTTCAAAAACTGATGTTAAAGAATTAAACGCTGTTGTTGAAGCTGATGCTAAGTTACTAGCGTTTTCTGAAAAACTAGCACAATTAACAAAACAAGAAAAAGGATATACAAAGCCAGGTGCTAACTGGCTTTCAGGTTCTATAATTAGTGACTTATCAAACGTTGTAAGTAAAGTAAATAGAACAAAAGAACTGGCAGAGTTTATTGAAAACAGAGAGTCTATTTTTGGTACTTGGAATAATGGTAGATTAGAAGGGCCTAATATGAATAAGATAGAAGTTACCCAAGGGCCTAAATTTAGAGAAGCATTAGAAGACATACTATGGAGAATGGAAACTGGTAGCAATAGACCTGCTGGTAAAAATGCCGTAACAAACGCTCATATGGATTTTATAAATGGAGCTGTTGGTACAACAATGTTTTTAAACAGTAGATCTGCTTTATTACAGGGTTTATCTACTTTTAACTACGTTAACTGGAAAGATAATAATCCAATAGCTGCTGGTAAAGCTTTTGCAAACACGCCTCAATACTGGAAAGATTTTAAATACATTATAACTTCTGACATGTTAAGACAAAGAAGAGGTGGTTTAAAGTATAATGTTCAAGAAGCTGAACTTGCTCAGTCAGCAGCTCAAGGTAAAGAAAATTGGAGAAAAGGTGATATAATGGGAATTGCAAAAAGCACAATAGCTTACATGCTTAAAGTAGGATTTTTACCTACTCAAGTTATGGATAGTTTTGCAATATCCGCTGGTGGTGCAACTTTTTATAGAAATAGAATCAATACATACTTAAAACAAGGTCTTAAGCAAAAAGCAGCGGAGAAACAAGCTTGGTTAGATTTTCAAGAAACAACAGAAGTAGCTCAACAATCCTCTAGACCAGATTTAATATCTCAAAACCAAGCAGCTCCAACAGGTAGACTTGTTTTAGCGTGGGCAAACACACCAATGCAGTATGGAAGAATACAAGAAAAATCGGTGAGAAGTTTTATAAATCGAAGAGGTAGTGATGTAGAAAGCTTATCAAAAATAGCTTACTATGGGGCAATACAATCTTCTATATTTGCAGCTTTACAAAACGCTTTATTTGCTTATGCTTTAGATGAAGAAGACGACATGGCTTCAGGAGATCCTCAAATACCTGTACAAAAAAGAAGTGATGACGCACTGTATAAAAGAACTTTTAGAACAGTTAATACTATAATAGATGGTCAGCTTGGTGGAATAGGTATTCCTGGTAAAGTTGTAAGTACAGTTAAAAACATGGCATTAGAGTTCCATGCTCAAGACAAAAAAGAATACAACAAAGATTTTAGTAGAGTTGGAATTCAAGCAATAAGTTATTCACCACCAATTGGTTCTAAAATTAGAGCTATTGTGGGGGCTGGTAACATTTGGAGATGGAATAAAGACGCTATAGTAGGTTCTCCTATGAATTTAGACAATCCTGGTTTAATGGCTATGGCTAAAATTATTGAAGCTACAACTAACGCACCTGTAGCTAGAGCTCTTCAAAAAATAGACAACTTGCGAGAAGCTGCCGATCAAAGAAATCAATATTGGCAAAGAGTTAGTTCTTTCTTTGGGTTTGCTAGTTGGGATATTGGAGTTAAAAATGAAGAGTTTGAAAAAACAAAAAAGAAGTTTAAAAAATTAAGGAAAAAATCAAATAAAAAAAAGAAAAAGAAAATTTACCAAACTCTATGAAAAAATTAATATTAATACCACTAATATGTATAGCAACAATTGCTAACGCTCAAATAGATTTCAAAAAGATATTTAAGTTTTCTACTTTTTACGCTTCAGTAAATGGTGGTAACTCTATATCAGATGTTGAAGTGTTTTCTGTTACTAATGGTTTAGAAACTTTCACCGTTAAAACGCCTTATGATTATAACCTAGCTTTAGGTATACGTAAAATAGCTAGATTTGGTTATGAAAACAAAGCACAAACTTTTTACGATGGAACTGAAAACTCTTGGTCTGATGGCGCTAACATAGGTAAAGTTTCTGGTTTAGAGTTTTTGCTTGAACTAGACTATAAAAGACAACAGGGTGTAGACTACCTAGATCAACATCATTTTATTAGATATGTTAAAGATAAATATATAATTAAAGGTGAATACTTAGAAGATGGATTTGCTGATATTAAGTATTTTGAAACTTCAGAAAGATATAGATACAAAGTTAATGACAAATTATCGTTTAACGCTGGGGCAGTACAGAGACTATCCGAACCTTATGGGTACGATCCTCTAGCCGA
>Ga0209337_1000785_pt1 | contig 25285 bp, 10 predicted proteins | sample LinPmetageLP53_FD_184044 | JGI IMG/M metagenome (GOLD analysis project Ga0209337, IMG submission 184044) | Marine viral communities from the Pacific Ocean - LP-53 (SPAdes) (version 2) | ecosystem: Environmental > Aquatic > Marine > Oceanic | place: Pacific Ocean | collected 2010-02-08 | reverse complement strand
AATCAAAACCTAAAACAACAGAGTGTTGTATAGTTTGATTTAAATCATTACGTTTTCTTTCTGTGTAACTAGCTAACACACCAGGTATAACAACTTCTTCCCAAACCTCTTTGCTTGTAGCAACGAGCTCTCCATCTGGAGAAAAATACTCACTAGCAACTACATCGACATTATAGCCTTCTTGCAGTGCTAGGTAAGTGTAATGTATATTGCCATTGCTAAGTACCCACTCTTCTAAGGGATCATATCCGTACGGTTCGGATAACCTTTGAGCAAGCCCAGCGTTGAAAGACAATTTGTCATTAACTTTACATCTGTATCTTTGAGATGTTTCAAAGTATTTAATGTCGGCAAAACCATCTTCTAAGTATTCACCTTTTAATATATACTTATCATCTACGTATCTAACAAAATGATGTTGATCTAAATACTCATCACCTTGTTGTCTTTTATAATCTACTTCAAATAAAAATTCTAGCCCACGTACTTTACCTACATTAGCACCATCTGACCAAGACTCTTCTGTACCATCATAAAATGTACTAGCTCTGTTTTCATAACCAAACCTAGCGATCTTACGTATACCAAGAGCTAAGTTATAATCGTATGGTGTTTCTACTGTTACAGTTTCTAAACCATTAGTTACAGAAAATACATCTACATCCGATATAGAGTTACCACCATTGGCTGCAGCGTAAAACGTAGCAAACTTAAAGTATTTTTTAAAGTTTTGTGAACAACACTCTTTTGGCGCGGCGCAAGCAACTAAAGTTGTTAGCAATATTATTATTAGTTTTTTCATATACCTTTTAAATTAAATTTTGGTTTTTTTGTCTTTACTTTTTTTGTTTTAGATTTTGCTTTTGTTTTCTTTTTATCAGCTTTTATTTTGTCTTTTACGGATTGTATTTTTGTATTTTCAAGATTAAGATTATATTGACTCCAGCCTAAAAACATTAAAGTTCTTTCCCAAGCAGCGTGTTCATTGTTAAAACCTTGTCTGACGTTTTGAGTTTTGTTATATAATCTATTAAGTGGCGCGTTTGTAAAACCTTCTATATAGTTTGTTACCGCTGACCACTGCGGATTATCAATATCAAACGTTTCCATTTCTTTAATTACTTTTTTATTATAATTTAAAGTTTTTTCAGCGTTTACTACCTTTCTAGCTTTAATACCTATTACAGGTGAAAAGTTTAAAGCTTCTACTATAACAGCACTTTCGTCTGGATTATAATTAACATCTCTTTGTCTAGCAAAAGCAATTGCAACATTTTTTAACGTAGCAATAACACCACCTAAAATACCAGAACCTCTTAATACAGAGTCAATACTACCATTTATTAATCTTTCTTGTTTCTTCAAAAACAAATTATTAACGTCTTCTTCATCATCATCAAACATCATAGCAAACAAAGCTGTTTGTAAAGTGTAAAATATAGCGTTTTGCACAGCAAAGTAATACGTTATTCTAGCAGCGTTAGATATATCACTTTGCATTTGTGTAGAGTTAGGTTTTGTTATTCTTCTATTTTTAATATCTAAAAATGCTTTTTTACCTAACCTATTAAACTGTGAAGTTACGTTTTGAAAGTTTAATATAATTTTACCAATAAGAGAAGCTTGTTGCTGTGAAACCATATCAGGTCTTGCAGACTGCTGTGTTGACTGTGTTATGTCTTGAAAATCTGTAAACGCTTTTGCTTCAGCTTCTTTTTGGCTTAACCCTTGTTTTAAATAAGTATTAATTCTATTTCTATAGTATGTAGCGCCACCAGTTGCAATTGCAATATTATCACCAATTTGTGTAGGTAAAAATCCTAACTCTAACAATTTAGATATTAAAAACCTATGAGGGCTTTTTGATTTACGCATTTCGGCCGCAAGCTCAGCACCATTTACATCAGTCATAATACCACCTCTTCTTTGTTTAAGCATGTCAGAGTTAAATATAAAAGACCAGTCGTTCCAATATTGTTTTTGATTAGCAAAAGCTTTAGCAGCTGCAAATATATTGTTGTCTGCAAAGTTTATATAGTTTACCAAAGACATTTGCTGTAGCAAAGCAGATCTCATGTTAAAAAACATGACAGAACCAACAGAACCATTAACCCAGTTCATAAGTGAGTTTACCATACGGTTTTGGCCAGTAGGTTTGTTTCTACCAGTTTTAATTCTGTAAAGTATATCTTCTAAAGCTTCTCTAACATTTTTACCATAACCAGCTTCTATTTTATTTAAATTTTCCGTAGAAAATATTATATCAGCATTTTCAACAAACTCTTCAAAAAATTGTGATCTACCAATTCTACCTGTAGCATCGTCTAAATCCATACGTATATCACCACTATCCCAACCATCTGTAGGATCTACATAGGTTTCTTGTTTTGATATAGTGTTTATAGCTTCTGCATATGATTGTAAACTGCCATCACTTTTAACTAAATCAACTAATTTTTGTTGATCAACTTCACTTAAACCAGGTATGTTGTAGCCATGCTTGTCCCAAAGATATACTCTTATAGCGTCTTGATAAATAAAATCACCATCGGGAGTTTTCTTTGTAAACATTTTTTTAACTTCAGGCATTTGCTTGTTTAAGCTTTTGTAGTCAGTAGCTACAGACTGCCTAGCTGTATCGTATTCTTTATTAGCTCTATTTAAAGGTCTAACCAAAGCTTGCTCTAAAAAGTCTCTGTGTGCATTACCTTTTCTACCTTTACCCATAAAGTTATATAACAACCCTACAAAATCTTCATGTGATGGTGGTATAAAAAATCTAAACTTACCTTTACTAGCACCACGTTTTCTAGCTTTAATAAAGTCAAATCTTTTTACAGACTCAATACCTGTTATATCTTCTATTATATCATTAAATTCATTGTCCATTGACTTGCTAAACTTAACTTTAGCTTGCTGTACTTTTGACTTAACATCAAATTGATCTAACATATTTTTAACAGCTTGTACATTTTGTAGTGCATCATCAGCAAAATAAAAGTCATTAAACCCTTCACCAACTTTATCAGCAACCCAAAGTGCTTTTGCTTCTGCCGTAGAATTACCAAGACCAGTTATATTTTTTAAAGGTATATTTAAACCATTAGCTTTTAAAAAGTCAAATATAGCTTTTTGTGCTTGTGGAGGTCTTGCTGTTAATACAAACATGTTTTCAGGACCAAACTTACCCTGTAGTTTTATCGCTTTGTTAAATAGCGGTGCTAACTTACCTTTTACAACTTTGTTAAAATCAGAAAAATCAAATACATAACCAAGGTCTAATAAGTCTTCGTATGTTTTAGCATACTCTTCAGCGTTTAAATTTCCAGTAGTGCCTTCAGGTGTTGTATATTTAACTAGCGATTTAGTTGTTGCTAACGTGTCATCAAAATCTAAAACAGTAATACCTTTAGATTCACTAACTGTTCTTGAAGCTCTAATAGCTTTGTTTATTTTTTTAGTCTTACTTATGTCTTCTTTTATAGGTAGTGCTTTACCATTTTTATTTGTATTAAAAATTTCTTTAAAAGTTCTACCGTCTAAACCTATTATTGAGCTAGGATCTATAGAAGCAACTTCTTCGTTAAAATATCTTTCCCACCAAAAATTACTTATAACGCTCCAGTCTTTAGGCATTTTTGTTCTAAGTCCAGCTGCTATTAATTTTTCGTCCATAGCTTTGTCTAAGTATATCAACTTGTAATTATCTATAACTAAATCATAAGAAGCTTTAAAGCTAGATGATTTTGACAACGAAGAGTCTATTAAATATAAATAAGCGGCTGTTGCTGGCATAGCGTGTTCGTATTCTACTTTTAAACTACCAGATTTTGTAGGTGTTAATTTTTTAGAATAACCAACAAACTGAGCGCCCATTTTATGCCAATGCTTGGTATCGTTACCTGTTATTTTTAAATAATTACCAATAACTCTAGCTGCGTTTTTATCAATTTTACCATTTTTATTTATTGCTTTATCAAAACGTTTCCACATTTCTTTATGTATTAAAGCAACTTTTTTATTCCACTTTTCTACCTCACCGTTATCAATATTTTTTTGTATTGTTTTTTGGTTTTTAAATATTGTACTATAAGAAGATATTGAAAAATCAATATCATTACCATTAGCATCTTTTATAGGTTTGCCAAATACAACTCCTTCTTTATCACGCAACTTTTTTATTGCAGGAACATACAGGTTATTGTATAAGTTTTTGTACTTTTCTTTTAAAAATTTATTATCACTTTTTCCAACAACGTAGTAACTTGGTGTAAATACAGTTCCACCACTTTTACCAAACCAAAAATCTTTAGGCATTAAAGGCAACAAGTCTTTTTCTATAACTTCTACAAGTTGTTTTATACCTTCTTCTGTTTTTAAATCGTAAGTAGCTTCTATACCGTGAAATTTAAAAAGCTTGTCAATAACTTTGCCTTCTTCCATTTCAAACTGATCTCTAACGCTAATTATATCTTCAACAGTTTTACTAAAAGCAGCTTTGCCCTGTGCGGTTGTAATATCAGCTGTTTGTTGTTTTAAAGCTTTTTGCTCTTGTGCTGGTGCTACTTTAGTTTTAGCCTCTAAAAACCTTTGTGCTCCAGATATAGCCGCGTTTATAGAGTGAACTTTAGCAACGCCTTTAAGTAGCTGTCCGATGTCTCTGCTATACACACTTGCCTCGTTTTTTGGCGTAATACCTAAGTCTTTTTTAAGCTGCTCCACGGTCTCTGGTGTAGGCTTTTTAAATTGTGGCTTTAACCTTTTCACGGGAGTTTGACTTGTCAAACCCATACTTCTTCCAGCCTTAGAGGTAACTCTTTTTTCATAAACTTTAGGATCTTTACTAAAAGCCTTAGGATCAGTAAAATTTTCGTAAAAATAATCTAGTGGCAAACCTTTTAAACCAATAGCGTAACCATAAGTGCTTCTTGACACCTCTATGTTTTCCCCTATTTTATTTATATCAGCAGTTTTATCAGTTACATTATAAAGAGGTAATGTTTTGATAAACTTATCCGCATTATTTGGCGCGTTAAAAAATCTTTGTATATTCTGAGCTTCAGCTGGTACTGGCATACCTTCAGTATACTTTGTAACAGCGGCTAGGTTAGCTCCTCCTTCCATAATTTTTTTAGCAGGAACTTCAAATATTAACTCTCCTACTTTACCAGCATACTTAGATATTATGCTTTTAAAGTTATCACCTTTAACGACTTTAACTAAAGATTTTATTTTATCAGCTACTCTGTTTGCTATAGCAAAGTCTTGTAGTATATTTATTTTTTGTACAAATGTATCTTCAAGATTTGTTGTAGTACCAACGTCACCTTCTATTTGTTTAGCTTCTTTTGTGTCAATGCTAGTTGTTTTGCCATAAGTTAAAGGTTTAACTTTTTCGTATATAACCTGTCGTTTAGGTTTCATGTTAGCAATAACAAATGTTGAAAAAGCACCGTCTTTTTTGTTATATCTTTTTATAATACCAGGTAGATATGTCATTGCTTCAGCAACAACGTCTTCTCTAGCTATATCACCTGTTCTAGTATCGTAGTTTAAAGCTTGCTCCGATAAAGCTAATAATTCAAACTGAGGTGCTAAAGCTTCGTTAGCTTCTTTAACTCTTTGTGAGTTTTGGCCTCTTTGTATTATTTTAACTAATTCTTCAGGAGTTTTTTTAGAAAGTGTTTTAGATAAACGTTCACCACCACCTGGATCTTCAGTTGCAAAAGTTTTTGCTCTATCACTAATTTTGTTTTTCTTTATATTAGTAGAGTAGTCTTTTATAAAGTTAAAAGCTTGTCTTGCGTTACCAAATTCTTTTCTATATAAAAAGTCTCCTTCTACAAAATAACCAGCTTCGCTTAGTTTTCTTAATACATCTTCTAATACGTTTTTAATTTTTCCAAACACACCTTCGTTAAACTTGTAACCATCTTGTATTTCATCTGATAAAGAAGTAAATAATTCTTCTGTTTCAAAAACAGCATCACCATCTATTTGATAAGAAAGTTTAAGTCTTTTTAAAACTCTCTGTTTACCATCTTCATCTAAAACGTCTAACAAATCTTTGTTAAGTTTTATTTTAGCTTCTTTATCAAGTTTGTTGTACGAGTTACCTATAATACCATGTAAAAGCTCATGTGATCCAACGCCAATAGCTCCAGTTTCTCTAGCAACCTCAGTGTTTATGTAATAAGTTTTACCGTCTTCACTAATAGCACCATCAGATTCTTCTTCGCCAGGGAATATTTTTCCAAACTCTTCTTTAGAAACTTCTTTCTGCTCAATACCTATTTCTTCTGCAGCTTCTTTAGTTCCTTCTAACCTTGTAGTTAATAATTGCTCTTTAGCAGTTTCGTTTATTAATTCTATTTTTTCACTTAAAACTTTGTCTTTGTCTGTTAAACTTTTTAAAGCAAATCCTCTTTCTTGTTTAGTAAGATCTCCATTTTGATATTGATCTTGTATTTTTTGTATTTTATCTTTTATATTGTCTTTTTCTTGCAGTATATTTTCTAAAGAAGTTTTTTGCTCATCTGTAAGTATCTCTTTTATTTTTCTTTTTTCATTTATATACTTTTTAAGATCTTCTTTTGACTGTTCTAGTTTAGCATCAACTTGATCTTTATACTCTTGAGGCTTATTTTTATAGTTATATTTTAAATTATTAAGCGTAGCATAGTCGTTTATTTTTTTATTCAACTCTTTAACGCTAGCATTGTCACTTCTTAAAGCTCTGCCTATAAACTTACTACCAGCACCAACACCAGTTGCGCCAACAAAACCCATTAAATAGCTTTCTAAACCTTCCTCGCTAGTCATAGTGTCCCACATAGCAGCAATAGCTTCACCAGTGCTTTTTTGCTCTGCATAAGCTCGACTCATAGCCTCTATACCGCTTTGCCCCCACTCTGTTAAACCTTCTCTATTACTTGATAGCAATAGTTTAGCTGCTAAAGTAGATTTACCTGCATTACTAAATATATACTTAGTAACGCCTTTAAGCCCAATGTATTCTAAACTAGTAGCAAACACGCCTAAAGCAGTTGGTAAAGCTAAATCTACCTCGTCGTTATCTATTAACTTATCCATAGCTTCATCATTATCGCCATATAAAGTTCTAGCTTTAGCCTCATTGTAATCAGTAAACATAGGTGCTATAATTTGAAAAGGCAAAGAAACACCACCTGTCGCTAAAGCTGGAAGCGCAGTTTCTATCATAGCTGTATTAGCTCTAAAAATACCACCAACAAAATCAGACAAATCACCTTGTTTAAAACCTTTTACAATACCTTCACCAGTATCTTTAATAAGATATTTGTCAACAACTTTCATTTCTCTGTACTGTCTTTTCAAAAACTCGTTAGTTTGTTGTTTTGTTTTAGCAATGCTAGAAGAGTCGTAATTTTCAAGAAATTTTATTCTATCAGCATTAGTTTTAAAACCAGTAGGATCTGCCGTAGGACTTTTGTAAGAGGCTGTTGGGTCTAAGGTTTTTAAATAATTTAACTCTTCAGGATCATAATCAACATCGGTTTGCATTCTTTTAAAAAACTCACCACCAAAAGCAGGTATCTTATTTACTAAAAAACTTTTAAATCTAGTTGGAATATTTTTAGTTTCATTTATTAAAACTTCAACAGTTTCTTTTATTTCTTCTTTGTCGGTAAAAGCATCTTTAACCATTTTAAAAGTATTGTCTATACCCACAAAAGCTTTAGCTTTAAAACCAGGTATTAAATCTTGACCAAGAACATTAGGAGAAACAACGTTTTTAAAAGCTTTTTCTCTTTTAACATCTTCTGGATCTGGCGCTTTAGCCAAGCCCTTACTTTTCATGTCAGACATAAAAGTGTTAAAATCAAGATCTTGCTTTTTAGCAAATCCTTGAAGCTCTTGTAAGGTATACTGTTCTTCTCCTAATTGATACATGTATTAATTTTTAAAATCTACAGGTTTGCTTTTTGTGCTTGGTCCAAAATAAGTTTCATAAAGTTTATTGTTTTTATCAGACTCATCGTTAACAAATTTTGTTCTAAAACCTTCAGGTTCTTTAGTTTCAAAATTTAAACCAGTAAAGTTAGAACCAATACCTCTCATAGACAAAGCCTGATTAATAGGCATTTTTTCGGCAACCACATATTTTCCGGTGTCTGTGTTAAGATAACTTAACTCTACCATGCCGTCACCTACATTAGTAAATTTTCTAGCATTGTTTTTAGAATAACTAATATCATCTTTTTTACTCATTTTATTTGCAGTTGCTCTAGCTTGAGCAATAGTTAAATACTGTTGACCATCTAATAAACCTTGACCTTCTTTTTGTGGTTTAGTTACTTTTTCAGGTCTATTATTAAAACCTTTTTGAAAAGCATCTCTAGCGCTAGGCATTATTTCATTATCTACAATCCAAGACACTTTTTCATGACTAGTCCAGTCTTCGTTTTTTAACTTCTCCATTGTTCCTGTAGCTATATATTCTCTATATTGTAACTCTGAAGAATCTAGCCCTTCTTCTTTTGGATCTAGTATTGGTGGATGTTTTTGACCACCAAGCATAAAACCACCTGGCTGTGTAATATATTTTAATACTGGTGCAGAAATTTCATCACCACTAGGACTATACCAAAAACTACTTAATTGATTAGGCGTCATTTCATTAACATTGTTAAATGTTGAGTTTCTAAAACCTTTTTCATCAAACACACCTTCTTTGCTTCTTTGACCAGCTTTTTGGAGATCAACACTATTACCATCAATATAATCAAGCAATACTTTTTTCTCATTTAACTCTGGTAATTCAAGTTCAGATAAAGGCGTGTAAGTTATTTCTGTTTTTTTCTTAGGCGAGCCAGTTATATTTGTTGTAGGTGAAAATTTATCTAAATCTATATTACTATTTTCACCAATTAAAACCCATTGTTTTTTACCATCATACTCCATAAAATCAAAACTTTGATGTATTGATCCATCAGCAAATGAAGCGCCGTGTTGTTGAGACATGGCAGAAGAAGCTGGGTTTATAGCAATTTTCATATCACCTTTACTTGTAGTAAAAGTTCCTTTTTCATATATTTGTTTAAATATACCATCTTTAGATTTTATAAGATCAGCACCTTGTTTTAATCTTTTTAACTCGCTATCAACTTGGTTTCTCATTTCAACAGCTCTTTGCACTTGGCCTATAGCTTCTAAATTAGCAGCTTTCATTAACATTTTTTTATGGCTATTTACTTCGTCAGTTGCAATATTTTGAATATGCATATCATAATCTGAGTCTTTTATTTCGTTCTTAGCATTAGTCATGGTTTGTGCACCTTTTTTTCTACCATTTTGCCTAGTTAAAAAAGCATTGCCTATTAAGCCAAGAGCTTTAACGCCAACAAAAGCCATAGCAGCATCTCTAGCTCTATTATCTCTAATGTCACCTGATGTAGATCTACCTATGTTGTAAAGTGCGTTTGAATCAATTATTTTACCCATGTTTTATATTTTTATAAAATCAACGTCTAACTTGCTGTAATCTACCATGTCATAACCATCAGGACGTTTTACAACCGCTTCTTGATTAACTTCATCTGACATAACACCTTGGTAAACGCCATTACCTATTGACTTGTCTTTATATTCAAATTTATATATATTTATTCCACTAGGAGACTTACCTATTAAAGATATATTTTCTTTTAATTTTCTATCACTTTGGAAAAACTTAGAAATAGTACTTCTTCTGCTATCCTCAGCCTCTCTTGCACCTTGCAACATACCAGCTTCTAGTGACATTAAACCTTGTAATCTTTCAAAGTCTAGTTGTCTTTGCGCTTGTGCACCTGCTATTTTAGCATCTTGTTGCCTTGCAGCTCCTTCTAATTGCATTTGTTGTTGCGCAGCAGCACCACCCAATATCATTTGTTGCTGTTGTGCAGCACCTTGCATCCTAGCCATTTCAGCTGATTGAGCTCCTTGCGCGGCAGCCATTTGGTTTTGTGCAGCGCCTTGTGCCGAAGCCATTTTATTTTGGGATTCTTGTTGCCCTATTGATGCAGAGCTTTGTCTTGCTTGATTCATACCAGCATTAGCTAAAGATTGTGCTAGACCACCAACTCCACTACCACCAGCGGCACCACCTAAGTTTTCAAGCAAATTAGCTTGGCTTTGTCGAAACTGATCTCTTTCAAATTCTGCTTGTTGTGTGTTTACGGTTAAATCTTCAAAAGTATTTTCTAAATTTCCAAATTGATTTTGCGCCCCAGCAAATACATTTTGAGCTCCACTAAAAACATTGTCAGCTCCTGCAAAAACATTTTTATAGTTTTCGGCTAAATTGTTTATATCTCTGCCTTCAAATTCACCTTTTAACCTATTTAAGTTATCTAACGAGTCGGCTTGTTGTTGTTGAGCTAATTCCCTAGCTTCTCTATTTCTATTTTTTAAAGGACTATATGGTTTTATTTTTCTTCCTACTGCCATGTTTTATTGTTTTATTTATTTATAATTACACTTTTTATGTGTTATTTACTACTTTGAACTGTTTCTGAGCCAACAGCAAATAATTCTATTTTGTCTGTCCTACCATTTACCATTTTAATCTTAGCGTAATAACCTAGTAAATCACCTTTGTTTACCTCATCATTTTTAGAAAACATTATAAAAAAACCTTGCAAAGGAGGGTTGACAACGTTAGTAACAGATATTGTGTAAGTTGTAACTTGATCTATTACGCCAATTTCCATAGCATCATCCATATTTGCAGTGTTGTATGTATTACCAGGGACACCTACATTAGATGTTATAGGTAAATACCAAGCTATATCACCAACTTGTACAGAGACATTAAGTGGTTCTTGAAAGTTTATTATCATATTATTCTACTGTTAAAATGTTATCTAAATTTAGTTTAAAAGTTAAATCAGAAGTTCCATAGCTTTTAATCAAAACATCACAAGTTACAGTTGCAGCTCTACTACTACCTGTAAACGTAACTGTTTGGCCATTTTCTATTGTTTGCGCTGAACTTACAGTAACACTAACACCGTCACTCACAGAGTCTACATGTGGTGATGAAGCCGTAACACCTATACCACTCATTAAAACCGTTTCAGCTGCTTTAATACCGTTTGTACTAGTTACTGGAATTGTTGTGCTACTACTAACAGCGGTGTCGGTTGTTGTTACCACAGGGTCTATTGTTAAGGCAAGATTTGAAATAGTTAAATCTGCTCCATTAAAGTTTTGCAAATGATCTGCTCCTTTACCAGTAAAAGTTAACGTTCTATCTGCAACAAAGGTAGAGCTTTCGCTAATAACAACAGTTCCTCCTTTGTCACTGGTTATAGATGATTTTCCGTTTACAAGCTCTACTACTGAAGGTACAATGTAAATAGATTTTTTTGATGTAGAATTATTTGCGTCGTAATAACCAGAGTTTATTTGAGTAATAACAGAGTTGCTAGCTATACCAGTACCAGAAACTCCCATACCTACAGAAAGACCTTCTATGTTTTTTAATTCAAGTGAAGTTCCTGAACCAGCAGTCCTAGTATCTTTTGTTGTAGTAAACTCAAAATCAGAAGCAACTGGTTGTCTAGCTATTACAAAATTACTACTACTTAAGGTTATAGGAAAATTTAAAGATAAAGTTGCAGCAACTTTTTGGTTAACAGAACTATTTAAACCTGTAGCTGTAACATCGCTAGGTTCTACTACAGCAGAGCTTGAGTGTAGTAAGCTAAAAGTAATTACTGGATCATCATATTGGTATATGTAAGGAGACGTGTATACTGTTTCTTTTGAAAATGATTTTGCTAAAACTGTGTCTTTTACGGGGATAATAATTAATTGGTAGCGATCATCATCTGATATTGACGGAAAAACAATTGTATTGCTATACACACCGTTTTGTCCAATAATAATAGGATCTGACTGCGTAGGAGTTGCTGAAAATGCAGGCGCTACAACTGTTGAGTAAGAAATATTTTCTGGAAAATTATAAAAATGATCGTCTTCATTTTTTACAATCAAACTAAAACAAGCACCACTGTCTCCAAAAACCTCATACTTTTTAGCAGTTTGAGCTTTTGGCATTGCAGATACGTTTATTGATAATTCTTTTATTTCTTTCATATTATTTATATTACAAATTCAACATCTGCACTAAAGTAACCCAAGAAAAAAGCTTCACTTTGCGTAGAGTAAAACGGACTATTTACATCATTAGTTCCATAAGCTTTTTCAAACTCATTTACTCTACTTTGGCTACCTAAGTGTATTTTAACACCGTTACCATTACCACAACCTTTAACGTATAACGCCGCGCGACCTACGTATGGGGCCGTAATTATAAATGCTGATGGATGAGCCCAGTTTTGGCGATATTCAGGATCCCAGTTTGGTCCAATGTAAATATGTTCAACATCGTCAAGATTTATTAAAATTAGCCTACTAAGGCAGTAGCGATTCCCACCAAATCCTCCTGGTGGACCATAATAAGGATTTCCAGGTCCAGGTGCGCTTCCATCCCAATAAAACACATTCATCTCGCCTAGCCTAGCCATAGTATAATTACTATTGTTCCAAGAATTACCACCACCACCACCGTAATTAGGATCAAAATATCTTGGGTTACTTGGAATATTAGGAAATCCACCCATTCCTTGTATATTATCTGGAACATAAATACCATCTGACCACTGAGTCGCGTGTGGTGGAAAATGTTGCATAGAGCCAGTGCTATAGCTTCTTGGTTTAGTTACATTACCACTTCCATCATCATAAAGACCATTTACTTCAGCAATTAAATCCCAGTCTTGATAAGAATAACCATTATTAGAGTCTCCATAACCACCTGCAGTTGTTGTTGGAATTACAGTGCTATTACCTGCATATCCATACGGACCACCACCTCCAATACCAGTTATACCCATCGCGGCAAAAGAAGAAAAACCACGTTGATTTTCATTTGTAATTATAACAGAGTGCATATAAGGATTGTTATCTCTATCTACTTTTACAGTACCTACTCCACAGTCAACCACCTCTATAGTTTCTCCTAAATTCCAGTTTAACAAATCTAAAGTGTCGTTGCTTAGATTATTTAAAGGTAATGTTTTAAAAGATATTTGATACATCATCGTGTTTTGCCAAAATAACGGTAACATGTCTAAACCGTAGTAAGTGCTTGTGTTATCTGTTTCACTATGTATAAAATCAGATATATTTTGGTTGTGAATAACAAGTCTTTCAAAAAGTGGTTGTAATGTAAAATCTTGCATACCTGTTAAATCAGAAATATAATCACCATCTTGCCTTGTTTGCGTGCACAAATACGCGTCGTCACCAAAACCAGCATTTGTACTTGCACCAAACTGAGCGCTAGAAGTAATATACAAACCTATTGCCACGCCGTATGGGTTTGTTAAGGTTGAAAAAGCTTCAGAGCAGCAACTGTTATTATCGTCCCATCGACTAGCAAAATTTTGAATATAATTCATATCTTGAGTTGAAAAAACAATACCAGGCGCAGTAAAATTTGCGGATTGCATTCCAGATGCATTTTCTTCTAAACACTCTTCAAAAACACCATCAGGAACGTAAGTTTCTATAATACTGTTTCCATTCCAAGGTAAGTTTGCTAAAGTAGGAGTTGAAGCAACCGTCAGAGTTCCAGCTCCACCACCAATCAAACCGCAAAAAGATATAGAAGCAGTATTACAATTATTACCATCATCACAAGTTGGACAACAAGGTAAAAGACCAGGCACACCTGGATCTGTACCTATCCAGCAATCACCTACAGTACCGTCCCATGGTATATAAGCTCCACCAGCAGTATCATAGCAATCAACGTTAGGTGTTAAATAATTATTAGCTGCAGTGTCTAAACAACCATCAATACAGCACATGCTAATATCATCATTAGTTGCCCATGGCATATAGTTTGAATTAGTACTGTCCATACAGCCTTTGTATATACAACCACAACCTTGAGCAGCGTTAGAAGACCAAGTAGTGTTAGGAGTTGCGTTGTCAGCGGCTATTGTTATAGTATTACCGTAATTAGAGTTGTAAAAAGGCCCTAACGGATCTGTTCCTTGGCCAGTTATATCTACCATTGTGTAAGAATCAAAAGGAGTATAAGTATTAACAGTGCAAGGTTGTATTCCAAGTGGATCTACAAGTGAGTTTGAACCGTTATAGCTTGGCCAAACACTATATCCATCTGCATTTGTTCTTGTTGTTGTTAAAGTTCCATCGTCTAAACATGTTTGTGATATTATATTACCATTTATATCATAAACAGTACCAAAGTAGTCGTATGGTAAACAACTACCATCGTCACAATCTGCTGTAGGATCGTAATTCATTGCGTAAGGATCATTTTTACATCCAAAAGTACCTAAACATTGTGGGCAGGCGTTTTGAGCAGCAAGTAATGTTGTATATGTACCGCTACCAGAAGTATTTGTTATTTGTCCACCATTAACAGTGTCACAGTCCCAAGAGTCTACCCAAAGACAAGTACCTGGTACTGTTGCATTAACATTATAATTTGAAGATGCTATTCCACTTGGTGAAAACTCGTCCATACAACCTTGGTACTGACAAGAACCATCATCTGTAGTTGCAGCATATACTGTTCCGTTAGGATGTGTAATATAAGTTATACCGTAATAAGAATTTGCATCAGTACAACCGTCATAAGTACAGCTACCATCATCAAAGTTAATTGTAAGTCCACCGTAATTATTTGCATTTGAATCCATACAACCAGCAACTATAGGTGGCAAACCAATAGCCACACCTAGACCCTGTATGTGAAAATCACTAGCGTTTAAAGTTTGTTTTGTTAAATATTCTTCTTTACCTTTTATATAATTAAACCATTTACCTTCTTTTTCTACAAAATCAGTTACTCTACCTTTTTCAAGGTCTGTTGATATAACTGTAAGATTCCAGCCTTTTACTTGTTCTAAATTATAAAAACCTACATTTTCATTTGACTGTACGTTTGGGTCTGCAACTTCTTTGACTATCCTAGCTTGACTACCTTCGTAGTTTATAGTTTTGAAAGATTTTACAGTGTCAGGAGCGTCGTTTAATAAAAACTCTATAGTAGAACTAACATGGGCACCGTAAAAAGTATTTCTAGGTACAGTTTTATCGTGGTGCTTCCAAGGTATTGAATTAAAAAAAGTATAATATTTGTTTTCTACACTAGCGCCTTGCTCTAAAATAAAAGACTTAAAACTAGTCCAACCAGTAACAGATTCATTAAAAGATAATGTTTTTCCATTACTCTTAAAACACAGGCTGTCTCGTAAAGTTAAATTATAATCTTTTTTATTAGCGTCAAAAGAACCAATAAGCAACTCATAAACCGGCATGCCTTCTTGAAAATAGTTAGACATACCATACTCAGATATTGGTGTTAAACCATCTTTAGAAAGTCTAAGCACAACACCTCTTTGTTTGTCTGTAAAATAAGCTCTATAATTATCTACAGCAAAACTTTCTGGATTTTTACTTATACCGTAATCACCAGCAAAGGGCATTGTTTGACCAAGAACATTGTTAGTTGCAATTAAATTAGGATTTCCATCAGCGTTAAATACAGCGTCTTTATTAGCTTGTATTCTTACAACTCTATCTTCACAAAAAGTAACTAAATCAGTATTTCTACTAAATAACTTTTGTATACTGCCATACGTAGGATTTAAATCTTTAGTTATTTTTTCTGCTTGAATAAATTGATTTAAATTATTAACGCCACTTATTGAATTGTATAAACCAGAGTATATAAGTCCACTTGATCTTCTTTCTTCTTCATAGTGCTCATCTGTTGTTGTTGAAACTTTAACACCTTTATCTATAATAACCTGGTTAAAGTCATCTCTTAATCTATTAGACTCTACACCGTTACCAAAAGAATAACAGTTAAACCAAGAAAGACCAACAACACCAGTGGTACCAAACGCAAAATACGCTACTTCATTTGGAAATAAAGGTACGTTTGAAAAGTTTAAAGTAGGTGTAGTTGGAACTGGAGTGTACCAATTACCGTTTAACGTTGTAAAAGTTCCATTTGGCCTTGTAAATACAAGCTCCGAAGCTCCGGAAGGTTGAGTACGTAGAGGAGTGTTAAATTTTATTAAAACATTACCATCTTGGTCTTGAGTAAATCCAGTTACTATAGTTCTTGTATTAAAATCTAAAAGTAGTGGATGTGTTTTGCAAGTTACTACAGACCCTAGCGGTACTAACTGCTCTGCGGTTTCAATATTAAATTTTGTTGGAAATATACTACCTGTAGAATAAAACAAATCTAAATCAATACTTTCTTTAGGCTCTGTTTCAAATATAGCTGGATTAGAACTTCTTACAGCGTCATTATCATCATCAGTTCTTTGTTCTAAAAATTGTATTGTTATAGGGTTTTCGTTTGCACCAACCGCACAAGAATTCTGATGTGGTGCTGTAACAGGTACCGAAGAAAGAGTAGATCCAATTGCGCTTTCAACATTTATATCTTTATCTATTGGTATTTTATAAGTTACTCTTCTATTAGTTGGATAACAAAAATTAAAATAAAGAGTATTGTAAACGCCCCTTAAAGCAGCGTCGCCTTCTAAACCTGGAGATCCAGGTACTGTAGCGGACCAGGCGTTAAACGCGGCTTGAACTATAGACCAGTCAGTATGATTATATTTTCTTTGCTTAGTTATATTTACTGTACTAGATATTGTGTAAATAACTTCGTTGACATCACCAACAAATTTAAATTTAGCACCAGGAGTAATATTATTTACAACATTGTTTTGATCAACGTGATCTTGGTTTGTGCTAGATCCTACTGCCCATATATAGTTTTCATTAATATCGTTATAGTTAATTTCACGTTGTGCAGTTCCAAAATTACTAATAGGTTCGCCAAGTCCAGCTCCACCAACAAAAGGAAGTACTATAGAAAAAGCTAAATCTATATAGTTTTGCCCATTTTCTTCGTATATACCTTTTCCATAATTAAAACTACTATTAGAATTTGTAACGTGCCCTGGGTCTGAAACATCATTGCTACTTGAGCTAGGGTGTGTTCCAGCATAATAAGTTTGGTCTATAAACCAATTACTAACATAGTTGGTTGAATTACCAGGGTCAAAATCCATTAAATTACTCCAGTCTCTAGGCCCATCAGCAGACTCAACTCCTGAATTTGAGTCACCTGCGCTATAAATAGTGCCAGGACCAACGTTAGGCAATACATGTGGATTAACGTTTGAAGAAGTGTATTGTTCCCATTCTGCTGGCGCTGTTGAAGCAACAGAGTGTGTTGTACCTTGAACTATATCTGGTGCACCTGTGTCAGAAAGATAAAAAGTTGATATTGACTCTACAACTTCGTATTCTTCTGCAGACGAAGCACTTGTATTTAAAAAAGTATCTGCTATAGAATCACTATTAATTTTTACAAAAAATTTACCATCAAACTCTGGTTTTACTCTTGTTATAGCTTTATAAAAACGAATTTTAAGACCTGTAACAAAACTTGTTGTACCGGCGGAATACATCCAGTCTTCTGTTGATAATATAGGAGTTTCTAAAACAATAGAAAAAATTGATGTATCATTAGAAATATTTACAACATTATATTTTTTAGAATATCTACCAGTAGTATCTTTAAAATCAAACTGCATGTTTTCTTTTATATCTGATAAATCAACGCTAGACTGTGCAGTCCATGAAACCATGTCTATTTCAAAAGTTTTAATACCTGGAGCCAAAGCGTTACTAACACCAGTGAAAACAGTGCTACTGCTTTGTGCTAATAATCTTTTTCTAGTCTTTAAAAACTCAGGAGCTTCATTTTCTATTGCAATTATTTTATATTTAGCATTGTTTTTTACTAAAATATCTGAATCTGCTCCTTTTTTTAATATTAAAAAAGTTTCTTCATCAACTTTGTTTCTTTCAGACGATGGAAATGACAACCATAAATTACCATCTTCTGCTTTGTAAACTCTATCTAAAGCTAAGTTGTAATATTCGTTAGAAATTTCTTTAACATATATTTTGTAATTTTTAGCCCAAGCAGGTGGTGAAGTAACTAATCTTGCTATTAGTTGTGTTGAGTTATCTGCTTCATTTTTACCTAAAACAACAGTTGACTTACTGCTTGAAAAAACAGGTGTTTCTCTATTATACTCATCTAAATAAGTAAATCCTAACTGATAACTTCTTATACTTTTTAAAGACTTCGATGGTCTTAAATTTTCTATTAAATTTTCTTTTACTCTAGGAAAGTTAAAACCATCAAAAGCAAGTCCAATGTCATCAAAGTAAGTAGAGTTAAACAAAACTTTTTTACCATAATTATTGCTTTCAATACCTCTAGTCCATCTATCTGTATAGTCTGCTACTAATTCAGGTTTTTCATATACGCCAGTTTCTTCGTTGATTATATTATAATTTTGAACGTAATTACCATACACAACTCTATTACCAGTAACTTCTTGCGCTAAAGCTTTTCTAGGTACGTTATCCCATTGTCTTAGTGTTTGATTTTCTGGAACAGCATTAAAAATTATATCAGACTTTACCATGTACTGGTTAGCGTGCCAATTGTTAAGGCCTGCTATTATGCTAGATATAAAAACTGTTTTTAAATCATTATACCTTAACTTATCTACAATGTAAACTATAGGTGAATTTGACTCAGAGTATAAAATATCAACTTGAACAACGTCGTTAGGTATATCTTTAGAAATAATATTTCTTAAATTTATAGTTGTTAAATTGTTTTGCATAGCTTTGTTATAAGCTAATAAAGAGTCGTATTCAAAATAAGAAGGTTCAAATACAACGTTGGTAAATGGTGAAAAAGTAGAATATTCGCCATCTTGATATTTCCATCTATAACCAAATCTAACAAACTTTTTTTCAAACAAGCTATCTGTATCTAATAACCTAACAACGTTAAACTCGTTTATAGTAGAGTTGTAAGGGCCAGAGCTAACATCAATAGGTGTTGTTGAAGAAATGCTTAATATTTCTATTTTATAAGTGTTAACTGGCCAATTAGCACTTGTATTTCCAATTTGCTGCCCACTTAAATTTTCTAACACTTTACATCTAATATCAAAGTTATTAGGTAGACTTAATAAAGAGTTTATATTTAAAAATCTTAACTCTTCATTTTCTAAAAAACTACTACCATTAGAAAATTGTGTAAACTTTACAACAATTTGTGTTCCAGGAGAAGCTAATTGATAACCACCAGACCCATCATCTTCTGTAAAGTTATGATCAGAAACAGCTGAAGTTAATTCTTCAGACTGTTGTTCTATATCAATTTTTTCAACAGGAGATTTTTTTATTACTGTGATGTTTTCTTCTTCAACTAATATATCACTACTTAAATCTATATCTCTATCAGGGACAATAAGCTTTGTAGCTGTGTTACCACCTGAAGATGTCCCGGTAATACTTCTTGTAATATTTATTTTTTTAGGTTCTGAATTATTATCAGTAAAAAGAAGTAGATTGTCAATAATATTAATACCAGTTATTATATTGTCACAATTAAAATTTAAAAGTCTTGTTTTTACAAAAACTAAATAATTATAATCTTCAAGGTCTGATCTAACCCACTCAGCACCAGGACTATTTGGGTATGAAAGATCTTCTAAGTCAGTTAAATTTTTATCAAATCTTACTGTAGAGTTAGCGTGATCAACATAAGTTACTTTTCTTGAAATTATTTTTTCAGCAACCATTTCATTAATAGCTATATTTCCACTAGTTACAGCATTGTGACCAGCTGCTGCAAACAAGTAACAATCCATACCTTCGTATACCCCTACCGTGCTTTTTACAGCGTAGTCGTAATTACCTAAATTTAAACCATTACCTCCAATTGTATTTCTTGTAAAATCAAAATAAGTTTTAGTTCTAAAATTATCAACAAACACAGGTGTTACAGTATCGTTTTGTATTTTGTATATTCTATCAGCCCACGTGTAGCTTTCAGGTGCGTCATACAAGTAGTTAACGTCTTTCCAACCAATAACAGTGTTACCGCTAGCATCATAAATTAAATCACCTGATTTTTGACTAGAAGCAAAGTAATATAAAGAATTGTCTTTTTCATTAGAAACAGTACCAACACAAACAGAGTCTGGAGCAACACTGTTTATTAGATCAATAGAAACTTCGCTATTACCTAATACGTTTTCAACTGCTCCAACATCAGAGCTTTCTGATGTAGAAACTTGTATGTTTAACGCATCTCTGTATTGACCTACAGGTACTAATCTTTCATCAAGATCTTTGTTCATCTTACCAGCAGTAAAACTATTTTTAATCTCCGGCATATACTAGTGTTTTATTTGTTTAGATTTACCTCTAAGTATTTGAGTTAATTCTTCTATTTTTAAATTTGATAATCTTAATTTTGCTTTTCTAGTTGCTGCAAATTTTTCTTTTCTAAATCTATTAACTATGTACTCTTGTACATTTGCTCTTGTAGACATTATAGCGTATGCTATACACTTGTACATTGCTTCTTCTGCAAACTTATGCACGCGCATTTCTTTGTCAGTCCCTAAGCTATCGCTTATATAATCTATTATTACAGTTTTACCGTTTATTGAAGATCCAAAATATATAACACCCTCGTTGCAATCGATAAAATAAGATCCGTTTATTTGAGCGTGCTGAGGATCTATTCCAAACCTTTGTCCTTGAGCTATGTCAAAAGGGTTTGTGTCATATGAATAATCATTAATATCTTTTTCATTTGCTTTATTAGATTTAAATTTATTCCAAGTGTCTGATTCTCTTTTTAAATCAACAAAAACAAGTTCTGCGGTCTTGTAATATGCAGGACTTGTAGACCCTAAAATTGGTGCTCCTGGATTTGTACCTGAAGGACCGTCTAAAAGCCATTTTTCATACTGAGGGTTTGTAAGCAAAATACCCATGCCAGGAAAATTAGAGTTAGTGGTGTCACCAACGCTTTTTACAGTTGTGTTTGGTTGTATTCCAGGGCCATAAACTCTCATACCAACTTCTATGTCATGATTAGCTGTAAAAAAGTTTATAAGCATGTGGTCAAGTCCAGCTCCTGACGTAGGACCGTAATTAGCCTCGTATTTACTTTGAAAACCACTAGTGTTTTCTAAAGCTATACGAGTTTCTTTTTTAAATTGTGGTAAAGGATTTTCTGATTTTATATTTCCATCACCATCAAAACTAGATGTTTGACCGGTAGATGTTACGCCATATTCTTGAAAATTATCTGCGGTTGTTTCTTGAAAACTATTGTCTTCAAATTTAAAAGTGCCATCTGTGTTTTGTTGAAAAGCTAAAGGATTAGATGTTTTTGAAGCTGGTTGTAAAACTCTTTTAATACCATTATCGTCACTCCAAGAAACTTTAACATAATTAACATAGTCTTGTGGTAGTGGCATTGCTAAAGAAGGTGGAACTTCAAACTCAAGAGCTTTACAAGATTTTAAAGTATCAAAACTTAATTCTTGCAACGCTCTTTGAGCGTGGAAAGATACGTCGGATTTGTTTATTCTGTTGATTAGTTTGTCTTGTCCTACGTAAGCAATAATAAATTGGTTTATAATATTTTCTAAAGAAGTAAATTGATAGTTACCATAAAACTCATCACCTGTGCTTTGAACACCATCACGACTTTCGTAATAACCTCTTGCTGATTGATTTAATAATCCCATTTATTTATGATTTTTGTTGATTTATATCTTTTTGTTCTTCTGCGTTTACCATTTGATAAAGATTTGGATCTTTTAAGTTTATACCAGCAAGCGACAATATTTTATAAACAAGTTTGCTTTGTTCTGATATGTGTAGCTCAAAATTAACTGAAGTTGCAGAGTTGTATAATGCGTTACCATTAACAACAACATAACCCCAAGTTACTCTTGATGGTTTTTTTATATAGTTATATGTAAGTTGTGAAGTTATTGATGTAGGGTGCACTTGTATTACTTGGTCGATTGTAAAGTTATTAGCAAATCTTAAGTACACAGGTCTTGTTCTATTAGGAATAGTTAAAGGGCTATTGTTTATACGTATTAACTCATCTTCTTGAACCTCATCAACAACGTATCTTTCTTGGTATTTTACAACACCTAGTTTGTAAACATCATCTGGCACTTCAAATAAACCTTGACCAAGACTTACTGGTGCGTTTTGTTTCTTTTTAAATGCGGCTAACTTGTCATTAGTTATATCTTCACGGTTAGAATATTCTGTTGTATTTTTTGGAGCTCTATTGTATAGATCTATATCGTAAAAATATTCTTCAAAAATATCCATTTGAACTTGGTTAGCATATAAATTAAACTCTTGAGGTGTTATATAACCTCTTTGTTCTTTGTTTGCTAAAGCTAAAACTCTTTGATAAACCGTGTCTATTCTTACCATTATTATTTGTTTTTATATGGAAACGCTTTGTTTAACGCGTCTTTTCTTTTATTACAGTTACAACCTTTTTTTCCAAAAACACCTTGCTTGTTTAAGTATTGCGTAAATGATTTTATACCAGTCGCTTTTGTAAATTTTTCTACTGTATCTCCTAGTCCTTGTGATTTCATATTTAATTGTTTAGTAGTTGCAGTCGCCCCGTAGAGCGACCGCTTCTACAGTTTGATTAGCTTAATTGTTTTTCTATGTTTGCGTAGATTTCCATACCTTCGTCAGTTTTAAACCAAGCTGCTAAAGCTGAGTATGGGTGTTCATCAAAAGGTACATTCATTAGTTTTCTACCGTTAGAACCCCAAGTAAATGTTCTTTGATCTGAAGATAGTTTTAATATGCTTAATTCTGTTGCTTTGATACCAAAGTTTCTAAGAACAACATTTTCATCATTAACTAACTCTAAGAATAACTGAGGATTTCTTTTAGCATATAATAACAAATCTCTTTTAAGCTCCTTAGAACTCATCTCTGTTACTTTAGAACCAATTTCAACTCGCATGATAGCTTCAGCCATATCAATGTCAATATTTTTCGCTGCGTTTAAAGCTTCTATTTCCATTTCTAACCAACTGATTTCATCTATTGCGTCTGCAACTGGTTTTTCTTCATAAAACAATTTATCTCTGTCAGGGTGATATAAAGAAAGTAGTTTTTGTAAAATTGTTTTTTCTCTTTCAACTATTAACATACCGTTTCTAAAAACCACGTGTTGTAGTCTTTGATCTCCTGACATCTCGTCAACAAAAACTGTTTTTTGATTTTGACAATATTTAAGCTCTCTTTCATAACCTTTTTCTTCGTCAAACCAATGTATGTTTGCAGATTTTATAGATCTTGATAAAGGTTTTTTACCACCTTTAAGCCTATATATTCTGTCTTTAATTTCCCAACCATCTTCTAGTTTTTTATAAGTTGGTTCTGTTCTTTTTCTTTTTGGTTTTGGAGTTTCAACAACTGGTGTTTCAACAACAGGTACCTCTACCTTTTCTTGTTTTTTTGCCATAATATAATATATAATAAAATTAATAAATAAAAGTACCGAGGCCGAAGCCCCGGTTCTTTAGTGTAAATAGTGCTTATTTCATTAACATGAAATTGTTAGCACCTTGTGTAATTAAACATCTTTCAGTTAACATGTGTATTTGCATTGCATCAAGTGCAGATGTAGTAGCGCCAACAGAACCAGTAACCCAAGACTTCATTCTTCGGTCATCAGTTTGTGAAGCTCTATATCTTACATGTAAGAAAGGTCTTTTTAGATTCTTTCCTAAGTTTTGATCGTATACAGAAGATACACCAGCTGGAATAATAACCCCACGGATAGCTGCGCTACCTGCTCTGTCGTTAATACCACCTCTTGTAGCTTTGTCATTTAAGTATCTAAAGTCAGACTTGTAGAAATCGTAAGATCCACGTCTGAAACCAGAGAAACCTAAGTTTAATGCCATATCTTCAGAGTTGTTGAATACACCGTAAGATGTACCACCAGCACCGTAAGAATTCATTGAAGCTAACATATCGTCCATTGCTAAACTAGTAGCTCTGTTTACGAATAACATGTTTTCTTCAATAGCACCTTGCTTATCAAATTCTGCTAAGATAGCGTCAAATTCAGCTAAATCAGTAGCAGCGTTAACACCAGTAACACCAGAAGTAATATTACCTCTAGACTCAATAGCAGCGAATAAACCTTCAGTACCATTTCCACCAGCACCAGAATCAGCAGTACCTCTAATTTGCTTATCAGCAAAACCAATAGCAGAGTTAGCAGCTGTTAACTCAGATTCTAGCATAGCCATTTCTAAGTAATCAGTAAATCTAGCTCTAGTATCACCTTCAGCTTTTAAGTACCATAAGTAACCGTTTTGTCCTTCTTCTCCAGATATTTCTACCCAACCTACTTGAGAAGCATCAGATCCAGAAATCTCGTAGTAATCTTTCATAATAATTGGCTTATTAGTAAAAGATTTAAATTGAGGTGTTAAAGCTGTTCTTCTTTCAGAGTTGTGAGTACCAGTAAGATCAGAGTAAGACTGTCCTTTTCCATATTCAGAACCAATAACTAATACAGTAGCTGTACCATCAGATAAAGTTGATAAAGCAGCTGTAGCATAAGGCTCAACTGAAACAACAGCAGATGATGGAGTTTCAACAACTAAAGCTTTGACAACAACACCAGCTTGTGCTATTAAAACCATGTCGTTTACTCTAATACCGTGATTAGTAGTTAGTGCGTTACCGTCAATGTCTTTAGTAATTGTTAACGTACCGTTAACATCACCATCAGCATCTACAGTGCACTCGTAAGATAAATGTAGTCTTGACTGCTCAGACCAAACAACTTGGTCAGCTGTCATAGCCTCTTCAGCCCCAACTTGAGCTAAAAAACCTGAAATAGTTCTTTGTCCGAACACTTCAGCTTCTTTCTCCATTAGGTCTGGTAAATATTGTTGTGCCCACCCTGCGGTGCTAGCACTTGTAAAATCGATGTAATTTGAAGCTAGTGTTTGTTGCACTGATGCAGCTACACTATTCAAATTAGGTCCACCTGTAATTGCCATAATTTTGTTTTTTTAAATTTATTATTTATTTTTAATTTTAAACTTAAAGTTAGGAGAATCATCGCCAAGCACTCTTACTTTAGGGCCACTTGTGTTATCGTTAGAAAATGATTGCCTTGGATCCATACTTACGTTTTTAGCCTTAGCAACACTATCTTTCATAGCATCAGCTTTTCCTTGTTCATAAAAGTGATTAGCAATAGCGTCGGGATTCATTGCTG
>Ga0209337_1000784_pt1 | contig 25298 bp, 23 predicted proteins | sample LinPmetageLP53_FD_184044 | JGI IMG/M metagenome (GOLD analysis project Ga0209337, IMG submission 184044) | Marine viral communities from the Pacific Ocean - LP-53 (SPAdes) (version 2) | ecosystem: Environmental > Aquatic > Marine > Oceanic | place: Pacific Ocean | collected 2010-02-08 | reverse complement strand
TTACATACAATCTCCAATACACCATCAGGACAATCAAAATCAGATACTCCAGGCTCGTTACAAGGTAAAATATTCTTTTCACACTTTTTCTCAAGACTTGTAAATTTAGGTTTATTGAATTTAGAAATATAATTCAGTAGATCTTTAGGTGCGTTCTGAATAATGTTATCGTGTATAACTTTGTATTCTCCAATACGAGAAGGTAAATTAAATTTATTCATATCTGCGATTGTATATTTAACTTTACTACCAAATCCTACTACGAATGCTTGTCCTGGTTGACCATCATTTTTCCACCCACTTTTTATATCTATCAAACCACTATCAAGACCATTTTGAGCTGCTAATCCGACGATTTCCTTAAAATAAAGATGTAATCCCCCTTTTCCAGTTCTTACAATTAAAGTATCCTTAAAGTAATCAAGAGGGTCACCAAATTTTTTATAAAATTCTGAATTTTCAAACCCTGGTTTATAATAATCAATATCAACAACAAAAACAGGATTACAACAATCCCACGGATATTCAGAAGTATATTTGTTTGTGCCAAGTGGAAAAAATACCCCTTCACCATTTTTACTTGGCTTAAGATCTTTACTCCAATTGCAAGAATAGTGACTAATATATTTTCCATTTTTATTTCTTGTTCCTCCCCAATATCCAGGTTTGTGTGTTTTTTTTAGTGGGGATAATTTACCTTTTAAAAAATTCTCGTTTATATGTCTTGCGTCCATTTGTATATCGCAAGATTTTAATTTTAAATTATTATTTTTTTCGTCATTCATATCAACCATTTATATATATTATTAAATGGAGATATTCTTTTAAACTATTTAATTAAATATTTAATTAATTGAATTAAGTATTTAAGGAAAGTTGTAAATTTATGTAATTATATATGTATTCTTAATTGCATAAATTTACAACTTTTACTCCAACCAAATAATATCACTCTCAAGACCGATTTTATAACAATAATAGAAGCAGTCAAAATTACAAGCATTTTTCCAATTTTCAGGTGTTTTCCCATCAACTAATTTATCAAAATGTATCCTTTTTCTTGGTATAATAATCTGTATTCCTTTATCTTTCCACCTCCTAAAATATTGTGTATTTATTTTTGATGATGGAAATATTATAATAAATGGTTTATCTAATTCGTATAATCTATTCATTACCTCCTTACTCTTACTGAAAGGTGGATTGCTTACTATAATATCTCCTTTATCTTCTTCAAAAAAATCTATAGGTTCGTGTATTACATTAAATCCTAATTCCTGTAAGTGTGTTCCACTTTTACCATCTCCATAGAAAGCCTCCCAAATAACTTTATCATTTGGTATATATTGTTTTATATTTTCCCAAGCATATTTTGGTGTCATATAGTCATCGTGTTTTATAAATGTCTTTGTGTGAAAACCTGCCATCTTTATAATTACTAATATTTAATTTAAAAAAAAATCATTTCAATTTTTTATTTAATTAGAAAAAAAAAGGAATTTACAACTTGGGATTATTTCTACCAACAGCATCCTCAAGTGCATCATTTCTGTTTGCTATAGCACTCATAATGTATTCACTTTGCTCTATCATCATTCTTCTTTGCCTTGCTTCCTCACTTTCTTTAAGTAGTAAAGTAATATTTGTATCAGGTAATAGATCACGAAGAATTTTACCTTGTGTATCACGAAGACTTATATTCAAATCGTAATATGATTGATCGTATGGAATATTAATGTCAATCATAATGGGGAAATGTGCATAATAAGTTAATAGACCACTTTTTTCACTTGTGAATAATTCTTCAGCTGGAATAACAGCGATCAGTTTACTTGTATCACTTGTTGATCCCACATGACCCCTAATATTGAAATCATCTAAATTTACATATATTGTAGGCTCAAGTAAAATAGGTGTTGGAGCAAAACCATTGTCAGCCGATGATATAGTATAAAAAGGTGCTGTTGTTCCAGCTGTAGATGAACCTTGAAGGAAATTTGGAAACCCTATAACACGACTTACATTATTTTCTGTTCTATCTGCTGGAACATCTTGTGAATTTATTTGTCTATCAGGTGTTCCAATATCTCCTTGACCTATAGAACCAAAGATAAATATACCTGATAAACTCATAGCATTTGTCGGTGTCGTAGTTCCTGAAGTTACACTAAATTCGGCATCAAGTGAAGATTCATCTATAAAAGTATGTCCGTTTACTCTCATTTGTGCTTCTGTTAGTGTCTGTGATTTAGCATCATTACTTTCAAAAATACCTTGCACTTGATATTGTGTTGCCTCGTAAGATGAACCCCTTGATAAACAAAATTGAGGACGAAGAGGATAAGAACTCTCTTTTATATTCAGAGGAAAATTTCCTAATCCTGATCTATATAATTCAACTTCCTCAATAAAAGTCCCATCTCCAGCTGTATCGTGTGAAATAAATACTGAGAGTGTCTTTACTTTACTAACACCAAATTTAACTCTTATATGATCATCAGGATAAGTAAAACTCGCCCAATTAGCAGGAGTTGTTCCTGCTAAACTACTCCAACCAGAAGGAGATAAAGCAGAATCAAGAATTACACTATCAGCCTTCCAATTAGTATTTGGAAAATCTATACCTGATCGGCGTTTGATGTAACCAAATCCTACTTCTAATCCAGCACCTAAACCTAAATCTACATCATCAGAAACCTCAAACATATAACTAAATCCCATTGAATTACCAGCAGCGAATGTAGGAGCTACAGAGGCTAAAGCAACCCCAGGATTTGTTGTAGGACCTCTATGCAATACATCTCTAACACATCCAACTATATTTCTACCATAAGCATAGTTAGTTAGACTTAATCCAAGACTTGCTGCTGAAGCCCCCATCAATCTTAATCCGGCTCCACTAATATTACCTGTCCTTCCACCTGCGTCTACATCCTGATAGTGACCAGTGCTTTCATTATAAAATAATACCCCTGCGTTAACATCATCACTATCGTCTAAATCTATCCCAACTGCTGTGCTTCCATCTGAATCAAGACCGATTTTACCATCTCTACCAAAGGCAAGATAATACTGGGCTGGAGAACCACTTGCGAATGTAATTTTTACATCATATCCATTAGTAAATTCTGATCCTGAAGTTAATATTGTAGCAGTCCCATCTCTTACAGGTTCGGATAATTTACTAAACTGAACCGCTAAAGAACCTGATGCAGCACCGATTTTATTTTGAAGACTTTTTGAACCATAGCTCTTTTTAGGTGGTATAATTATAGAGCTTTCACCACCATTTGCGAAAAGTGATCTTTTACCATTTATCATCATTGTTGCTACATCACTACTGCCCCCTGTAGCCCCAAATTCGTTTTCTACTTTTGAACCTTTAATTGTTGTTATTGGTTTACCTCCACTATCATTTGAATTAGTTATAGATGAAGCAGTTGTAATAGTTATTGTTCCATCAACACTTGTGCTTTCAAAAGTATTAGCATTTTGGGCTGGCACTTCTACTTGCTGAAGAGTTAAAATAAAACCTCCATCATTATTAAATTCACTTGTATCAAATTCACTAACAAACTCAAAATTTTGCAGGATAATACTTGCATTAGCGGCTCTTTGTAATTCTGCGGCAAGTTGTGTTCCTGTATAATCACCTGCGGTTATGGTTACTTTATGAAATATAAAATCATTACGATTACCATATCTCCAGGTAAAAGTATCGCTTTCACCAGCGACGATTGTAAAAAAACTTTCTTTATTAATTGAAATACTCACTAAACCAATCTCTGAACCCTTGCGAATTTTAATACCATCTTTAAAGTGATTACGAAGAATGGCAGGATCTGTTAGTTGGGGATTTTGTGCATTTTGCTCCGATGTTAAAGTTATTAAGCTCATTTATATATATTAAAATAAAATAAAATAAAAATAGAAAAATAATTTTCTAAATTTATTATATATAAATAAAATGGATAATCTTGGAAAGTATCTTGGAACTGATAATGAAAAAGGTTTTAACCTTGTTCAGATCAATAATAAAATTAAGAGAGAAGCCAAAAAACAAGAGAAACCTGAAATAAAACCAAAGGATATGTTTATTGGATTGAAAGAACCGAAAAAGAAGAAAAAGAAAATTAAAGTAAATAATTTAAGTTCTGTATCATTTAAGAAAAAAGATGAAGATAATGATTTTATTTAATTGAATTAAGTATTTAAAGAATGTTGTAAAATTATAAAATGGAGAGAATGTTGTAAATTTATGTAACTATATATGTATTTTACTTTGCATAATTTTACAACATTCTCTCCATTTTATAAATTGTAAATTTATGCAATTAAGAATACATATATAATTGCATAATTTTACAACTTTTATTTTCTAATCTTAATATATTAGAAAATGGTAAAAGTTGATGAACCTGAACACACAGAAGAAATAAAAATAAAAGATTACTTTTATAATACTGATATGAATTGTTATTATAAATTACCTATAAGCGAAGCAGGTGTAAAAAAGATGGCTATAAAATTATATACTGATTTTATAGTTAGAAAAGAAAATTGTTGGATTAATAATAAAACAGGTAATAAAGTTATTTTTGTTTAGGTCTACTCGGAACTTGTGGAGGTATTGGTAATGTTTTTTTTTTTATAATCTTATATATAATTGTAGAATTATCATCTATGTTCGCATCTGCTCCATTTGGTAAAACAATACGAGTTTCAAAATTTGTAATAACATATGGTTTGTCAACTATATATGTAGGATTCTCTGAAGAAAAGAAAAAATCACCTGTTGTAAATGATCTTGTGACATAAGCCATAGCAGGAACTTTTACAGATTGAGCAGAATAATAATTTGTGTTTGGTATTATATTACTATAAACTACCAAATAACTAAAGTCTAATTTTTTAGGTAATTGTCGTGCTACTAATTCATCACTTTCTGCATTTGTAAATACAGATTGAAAAGTATTAGTTGCCCCTAAATTTACCATCTCACTCCCTTTTACATTTTTTACCATACCTATCTGTTCTGAACCTGATATGTATGCATTCGTTGTAAATGGATACAACATATTTTCTTGTTTTGAAAGTAGTGGTTCATCCCTACCAATATATTTATTATAATTACTTCTATTAAACTGGTGGTTTTCACCAAAATTAATAGGTGAGTGTAATTGTTCTATATCAAAACCTAATTTATCAAATATTGTTCCCTTATAATCTAATCTACTATCTACACTCAATATTGTATCTAAACTTGGTGCATTACTCCTTTCTTTTCTTACCGCAAGTATATCAATCAATCCTATACCTGATTGACTACTAATTATAGGGAATGGTCTTACATTTTGGACAACATTAATAGGTGCTGTTGGGTTATTACCGACAGGAGAATAAACACTAATCATAGCTTCTTGGCCGTTCTGCTGTAAACTTATCTCGTCAGCTTGAGGGTTACTTGGTTTATCAGTAGATCCTGAAGCACTATCTAATTTTCCTAATGGATTTTGAAATGTTCCATTACTCGCTCTAAGTCCTGTATGAAACCCACTTATCTTAAATCTTGAATTATCAAATTCAATCGCAGGATCATCAGCTCCAATCATACAATATGGCATATAATCAGTAGGATTTGTTGCTGTGTTATATGTTCCTTTTGTTGTTTGAACCTTTTGTGTTGTAACAATTTTGGAAACGAGATTATCGTGTAGTGAGGGAGAAGGGCCAAAATACTCACCTAAAATAGCAGGGACTTTTTTGTTATTATTCACACCAACACTTACAAAAGCACAAAATGGTATTCCTTCGGTATTGCTACCAAACAGATTTACATTATTTGTTGTTGATTGAAGAAATACTGGAACTACAGCTACATCATTATCAATACTTAATTGCATACTTTGTTTTAGTTTAGTTGTTGGATTTTCAATTTGAAATAAACTTCTTGTATTAAAATTATGTGTTGGATTATCAACAATACTTGCATCAAAATTTTTATCATAGAATCTAAAAACCGATAAATTATCTCTGGATTCATAACTACCTCTAATTTTTCCAACCCTTCTTTGAGGCACTGATATAGCTGGTAACTTCACTCCTGCTGTTGAAGCATTAAAGAATGCTAAATTAGGAGCAGTATAACCCATATCAGTTATATCTTGATCAAAATTGGCTTTATTTGCTGAGTTAAGTGGGTTATTAGCAAATGCTGCATCTGTTGCCGTTATACCACCTGCTAAAATCGGAGGGCCACAAAATGTTTTTGTAGAAGAGCAACTAAAACTATCATCTGCTCTTCCCATTGGCATATCTACAAAATATGTATTCTTAAAATTATTCTTTGTATTTAATGTAACTTCACTATTGTTTGTTTTCTCTAATGCTTTCATCATCGCCGCTATATTTTTTAAATTAGCATTAGTATAAGGAATATTAGTAGGGATTAAAGCATTTTCAGGCATATCCAATAATTTAACATTTACATTTACTACATGTGCTGGATTACTTGCAGCCTGTATTCCTATTGGATTTACTTTTGTTGTTGGAGTTGATTCTATATCTAATCTATCCATAATACACGGAAAAGCTCCAAGATTACTAATACCTATTCCATCACTTATAATTATAGCATTCTCACTCCTTCCTGTAAATACACATTCTAAATCATTAGTTATAGCATCTTCTATATCAGTATCAATGAGTAAATTTTTACGACAAAGTAAATAATTACACATAGCTATATATTCAGATGGATTACCGATCAATAAATTTTTATAAAATAAGTTCAATCCATCTCTTGCTGTGTAGCCTGTTCCCTCTGCCGTATTATCACCAAATCTCGCAAACCCAGGTGGAGAGTAGTATAAATCACCTGTAGAAGTAGGCACAGACCGAAAACAACTATCGGTAATAACTGGATTTTGAGTAAAAGAAATTACGCTGTCTGCTGTATTCGGTGTCCCACTTACTTTAAAAAATTGCCCATTAACAAATGAAGAAGTCCAGCCTTCCGCTTTACCTAATCTGTTATGCATTTGTTCGGTAATATTTGTAGCGACATTATCAGGTGTGTTAAAGCCTTCAGGTATACTTATGGAGATGTCTTGAGTTCTGATATTAGGAGGGATGAATGGCGTATCCACTGGTGTTCCGGAAGGCACCTTTCCGTGCATTCCTTTAAAATCTTCATTCATCAAATATAATCTAATCTCGCCTTGATTATCAATAGGATTAGGAGGATTACTAAATGATAACAAATTAGGTAAGGGGGCTGCTGTAGCAGGATCACCAGTAGCAAAGCCTTCAATTTGACTATATGGATAAGCTTGTTTGAAAAGTTGAAATGAACTCATACAAGGCATACCATAATCAATGACACGAGATAATTTATCTACAGACATACCAGGATTCCCAGCATTTGTTTCATTAGTTACGCTTAAATTATATGATTTAGCGACCATATGTCCCAAAGGTAAAGGCATATTAAATTGTAATCTATTTGTCATATAATAACCAATACGAAGTGTTCCTTGATTGTCTTTTAGTCCCTTCGTATTAGCATTTGTATTATCTCCTAAGAATTCAATGGATTCATCAGGGACACCACGAATATTGATCTGTATATTATCAATACTAACCTCATCTCCAACATCTAATTCTATACCATTCTGTAAAGTAGTAGTCCAAGTGTTACTTGGTGCGTCTTGGTTTTCAGTCTGTTTCGCATAAGCTATTTCTCTGTTACTTTCAATTAATATTGTATCGCTCATTTAATAATAATAAATATTATTATTAAACTAAAAAAATTATCCAAAATAATCGGAATAGGGATTTTGAGGTTCAGGTGGTCGTAATATAGAAGGAGGTTCTTGCCTAATTTGTTGCGTAGCCGGTTGTTGTTTTGGTCTTGGTGGTGGTTTAGGTTGTTTAGCTTTGTAATCATTTTTCATCTTTTTATAAGTTTCCATATTACTCATAAAGCTCATAAAACTATTTCTCTCTTCCTCCTCTTTATTTACTTTATCTTTTTTAACTTTTTCTTTGTGCGACTTGTTAAAATCCTCTGGTGTGTTACTTTCATTTGGAGTTATTTTACTTGGTTCAATATATTCTTTGGCAATAGTCTTTTCAGCATACACTTTAGCTTGTGTTTCTTGTTCTGTTATAATCATTCTATTTTCATCTAATTCTATTTTTTTCTTTCTTGGCTTGTAACTCTTTGACTTATGTTCTTCATTTACTTTTGCTAATGCCTCTGCTTTTGCTTTTGCCTTTAATGCTTTCTTTTCCTTTGCGATTTGTCGTATACGAGCAAGGTGTGCTATTTGTTTTTCAGAAGGTGGTTTTTTAACTTTTTTAGGTTTCTTGAAGATGGGGTCTTCTTTTTCTTCTACTTCTACTTCTTCCATCTTAACCTGGCTATCGCTTATAGGGGTTTCTTGTGTAGTATTATCATCCTCCGCTAAAATATCCAAATCAGTCTGAATATCTAAATCTGGTAAATTGAGTTCCATATTTATTAAATAGAAAATTATTTTTCTAAAAAAAAATAATTTTAGAAATCTGTATTTTCTATAGCAAATGATTCATTTGTATCTATATCATCATTATTCATTCCAGCATTTTCGTCACGATGTTCGTATATTAGATTCTTAAATGTAGAATATACTTTAGTAGGATTTGATTGTATATTAATATACATAAAGTCATATCTATTAGGTGTAGCTTGTTTATATAGTTTCATAAATTTTTTACTACCTCCTAATATATCTCCATATTCTTCAGCCATTTTCTTTAACTCCTTTTCATTAGGATTAGGTGATCCTATAATTACATGTGTGGCATTTTGTCTAATCGGTAATTCTACAGCCCTGAATACCTGTGATATGAACATAAGTAATCCTATATTGTAATGCCTAAATCTTGTTGCTAAAAAGTTTAATTTAGAGTTCTTCCTTACACTTCCTACGAAATCGTCAACAATAACAGCTATAAAAGGTCTATCTTTTTTTGGGAAACTTTCTTGATAAGTAATTATATTTGTAATAATCTCATCTACATTTCTTAAATCATCAAATGCAGTTTCTTTATACTTTTCGTATATATGACGACTTGTCCGATCATTTCGGATTGTATTTGATAAAATATAGGTTAAATCAAATTGATCTTTAAGATAATTTGGATTTTCAAGCATATTAACTAATCTTGTTGATTTACCTGTTTTTACTGGTGATATATCTAAAACTAAAGCTCCTGTTGATATATCAGGTAAATTTGGATGTATAGGTCGTTTTAATTTATGTTCTGTGCCATCTTCTCGTATAGGTAAAATTGTTAAATCATCTTCCATTTATAAATAGATAATATTATTTTCTATAAATTTATTTTTCTAATTTTTAATTTAAATCTTTTAGCATAACTTCTCATATTTGTTTTTTTACTGGTAGAATCCCCCCAAAGAATGTAAAAACTGAGAAAACCAGCTCTTTTAAAATCTCCTGTTTTAAGGTCTTTCTTATGTCTATCTCTATACCTTTTTCTTTGTTCTTTATCTTTTGTAATTGTATAATCGTCCATCCCTGCTGATCCAAAGTTTGTTGTTTTAATCTTCTTATCGTCTTTATAAAATACAGCTGTAAGTTTTTTAGTTTTAATGTTACTTTTCATAAATTCTACTTCTATCATTTTATAATTAATTTATATTATTTTTTTATTTTATTAACTTTATATATAAAGTAAAATGCCTTACCATACTAAACCCTCTAAATCAAAGCCAGTGCCTAAAAAAATGAGTGATGCTGATAAGTATAAAGAACACTCAAAACACCATTCACCCAAACATATAAAAGCTATGAAAGAATTACAAAAGAAGTTTGGAGCTAAATTTATGGAAGCTCATACTTTCGTTAAAAAATATGTAGGGAAATAGTTACATAAATTATAAAGTGGAGAGAATGTTGTAAAATTATGCAAAGTAAAATACATATATAGTTACATAAATTTACAACATTCTCTCCCTTTTATCATTAATTCTAAAGTTTTATTAAATGGCGATAAAGTTGTAAAATTATGCAAAGTAAATACATATATAATTGCATAAATTTACAACATTCTCTCCATTTAATCATTCTTTGTTTACTTTTTACAACATTCTCTCCATTTAATAATTTTTGGTGCCAGGCACGAGCATCTCCAAAACATTCTCTCCACTTTATAATTATAAAGTTTAAAAATAGTTTTTAAAAAACTAATTTAAAATAAAAATATTATATTAAAATAAAATGGAGATATGCGAATATGTGAACCCAGAAAACGATTTATTGTTGCGTGATGATAATTTTGTAATGTATCACGCTTTTAAAGTTGATAAAGTCCATATATACTATAGATGTGCTGATTGTTTTAAAACTTCTACCGGAAGAATTGTAAATAGCCCATTCAAAAGGAATGGTAAACCTTATAAAAATATAAAAGCAAATATACACCGCCACGGAAGTAATAGTTGTTGGAAAACAAGAACAGAAGATAGAAGCCCCCATGGAGATGTATGTTTGAATAAAAAAAATGTCAAAATAGTAATAGACCAAAATACAGAAAAAGATTTAAGTTAATTAATAATAATAATAATTATTATTAATCAATAAATTATAAAATTATAAAATTTTTGAGATGCTTTCAATTGCACTCCATTTACCATTATCTCTATTTATTCTTCTTCTTGCTGTATCTGTATCAGATAAGAAAAAATAGATACTACTTCTTGGCATATTCAAATCTTTATGAATATGATTATAACTTGTATATTTTTCTTCTTCTTTGCCAAATTCATTTGTTCTGAATTTAACAATGTATTTAAAATTTTTATTTGTATTTCCTGTTTGTCTTGTCATCTCTATTTAATATAATGGAGATATTATTTAAATTGTTTAAATTAAATTTAAATAATTTCTCGTAACACTTAAAGAAACTTAAGCGGAAATCATAACTTGACCTCCTTTTATAGTCATCAATCTTTCAACCATAGAATAATATTTCAAAGTTCTCGCACTATTATTCTGGGCGGTTCTGTTAAACTGAATGATATGCTCAATAGGTTTCTGTCCTACTTGAGTTCCTGCTCCCATCGTTTGAAGTGGGGTAGTTGATAGATCTACACCTGTAAAATGCATCTTACCCTGAAGCAATCTCATAGAATGTCCGTGAAAAGTATTATCCTTAATAACATTATTATTAACTACCTGATTTGATACTTGTTTATTAGTAAGAGGGTCGTTAGAATATTCTGAAGCCAAACAATTAATATTAGTGCTAAAGACATCCTTTAACTGATTAGCTTTTCTTGCTTCATTAACAACATTTCGCGAATATACCCTTTTATCATTAATTCTAAAGTTATATTCTTCTGGAACATTAAAAGCGTCACTTGAATACTTACCCAATAGTTTATTAGTGCTTGAATGATTATGCACGAGAATAGATCTAATAGTTTTACCACTCACACCAATATCTCTAATAACATCTTGCTTAACAACATCAGAACCAGTAGGGGTTGAAGATAGGGCAGGGACAGAAGAAGATGTGAGAATAAGATCTTCATATGGCATAACCAGACCTTGAGCCGATAGGACTTGAGAAGCCACACCTCCCATTCTATCATCTGAATAATTCAAGTAATTAGCAAGAAACTTAACATTTTGTGTTCCTACACTCATACTTGTATCTCCTGAAAAACCATCTTCAAAATTAGCTATAATACCTTCCTGGGCTGCCCCTTGAGTATTAAAAGAAATTTCAATAGTTACATCATCATTAATGAACTGAAGTGGTAGCTGAACAGACCTCATCATAGGGAACAAATCACTTAATCTAATCTGAAAGACAGGACAAGCAGTAGTAGAAGTTCTTAGTCTAACTGAAGGATCATCAAGAGAAGTAGCAGCGGCAGAATATACAGCAGACTTCATCTGATATTGCCCTGTGCCTTGATTATCAGGTTGCATAACATCACTTGAACCAACTTTCACTAAATCTTTTTGTTCTTTTTCTTCATTAGTCTTAAAGGCTCTTTTCATAGTTTGGTATGTTCCATATTCATCTGAAGTAGCAATAGTTTTTGCTCCAACTTTAAGAACAGCTTTTTTAATTAGTGCATGTATACCAGTTTTGACAGGTAAAAAGCATTTTTCATCTCCAGCAGCGACAGGGTGAACGGAAAAGGTGAAAACAGAACCGACATCAAGAATGCCTTTTCTTTCAAGGACAAATCTTGCAGATTGATTATTTACAATAATGGGATCAAGTATATTTGTATCTATACTCATACTTTCCGAGAAGTTGAGTGGCTTAACATTTAGCACATCTGGTAATTGAGAACTCATTTTTATATATTATAAAAATATATAAAAATTTTTTTTAATTTTTTAAAAAAATAATTAATTAAATTTTATTTAAAATTACTCCGTTATGCCATAACTTGAATTCCTTGCGGTGAATACTGAAGAGTATTTTTAGCCATAACATAAGTAAATACTGAATTAGGTGATTGTCCGTCTAAATCTGAAACAATCCTTAATCCATAGTTAGTATTCTTAAAATCGCTGCCAACTCTATATTTATCTTCAGCAACTCCGACACCGAATACTTCATCTTGATCTGCCTGTGTAAATCCACTGGTATCGCCCACTGGATCAGTTCCTGTAAGCTGGTTTACATCTGTGGATAAATCCCTTTCTGTATTAAGTGAAATAAGTGAGTGATTGAATTTGGAAAATGGCTTAATACTATCTATAAAGTTTACTAATACTTCGCTCATAGGTCTATCATTATCAGAGGCAGTTTCAACATCTATTTCATTTTCTATCGGACTTAAGACACCACCCTTAAGAAATGAAACTCTCTTAATGTTTGCCTCTACGCTATAAGTTCCGCCTGAAATATTTTTAAGCCTTGGTGTAGCGAAGCCATCCTGAAGATAATTATTAAGATGAGAAGTTGGGAGAAAATTATGAAACACAGAAAGAGTTTGACCAGTTCCTAAATTGTAATTCTGTGTATTATCACTTGAATTAATAACAGAATAAAGGTGGTTTACAGAATTGTAGTTAAGTGATCCTGTAGACGATACGCTCATTTTCTGTTCTCCTTCACCATCAGGAACCATCAAATTATAAGATAGTGTTAAATCTCGGAGTTGATAAAAAAAGCCATTTCCTGTATTTGTTTCATTTTTAGCTGCTCCTGTATTATCTGTAAATCCTGAAAGAACTTGTGCATCAGGTGCTAACCTCAATTCCAGCATCATACCACGCACACCATTAGTTCCGATTGGTATGGGCTGACCTCCTGAAAGTAGACCTGTGCGAAGTGGCATACAAAAGGACACATCATTATTCACACCTACAGCTCCGTTCATCTTTCTACTTGCCGTAAGAGATTCAATTGCCAAATTAGTATCAAAATCTTCTTGAGAGTGAGTAATAGATTGAGTTGAAGCCAAATATCTACCATACGATCTAATAGTTTCTAAACTTTGGTTACCTGAAGCTGAAGACAGAGTAATTTGCTCCAGTGTAGATGCAACACCAACACGGCTACTTAAACAACCATTAGCACTTGTGCTTACACTTTTATTATTTCCATTATCTACTAAAACTGGGGTGGCTTCAGTTGAAGTATTTGTATTTACTCTTAAAACTCCGTTTAATCTTAGTGAAGAGCCGTCTAAAAATTTAGCTTGATTTGGAATCATAAATTGTATAATTGGAAACCCTTCTGAAAAGGAATATGAATTATTAGCTGGGGGATTGAGTGGGTTAATTTCCGCTCGTTCAATTTCAACAATCGTAGTCATTTTTATATATTATAAAAATATATAAAAATTTTTTTTAATTTTAAAAAAAATAATTAATTAAATTTTATTAAGCGGAAACCTGAATTCCCTGACTTGAGATATTTACATTTTTATAGTAAACTACATAATGATTAAAAAGTTTTTCTTTAGTTGCTCCTTCATATTCTACTCGGAGCGATAAAGTATCATCACTTAAATTAAATACTTGATTATATTTACTAAATCCTCTTGCCAACAAAAATCTATCAGGAACTCTTAACAAGTTGCGAACACTATATCCAGCATTAATTAAAGCATCCTCAACTTGATTAAGATGGAGTGCTTCAGTTCTTGCTGGATTTTGATTATACCTCGCCAGCTCTAAAGGTCTATCAGGAATTAGAGTTGATCCGTATACATATTGAGAACTTTGCACGCCGTCAGTTTGTCCCTTAAAAGCTGAATCCTGTAAAACTCCCTGCTCTGAAACTGAAAGAGGAACAGACATAATAGAAAGAGCTTGGCGTTGAGTAGCCGGAATAAGCTGGTTAGTAATACCATTTTGCGTTGAAAGGTTAAACCTGTATAGTTGATAATTTTTAAGTTGAAGAGTCATACCTTTACCTGAAGTCATAGCACCCTGCATAGCCTTAACATATGCCATAGGCGGTTGCATTTGTTGGAGTAGAAGTTCAAGATTAGAAATAGTATAAGAAGTTTTTTCAGCTGCGGCGGTGACCTGTGCGGCTGGAACATTACTGACACTAACACCATTCAATCTATCAGAACTCTTAAAGAATACTCTTGAACCTATAGGGTGTGCGTTGGCAAGGGAGGCACTCGTTGCTCTATCAGGGATATAAGTAATTTGTAGATCTCCATCGGAATCTTTTGTAAAACTGGCAATAACACCTAAAGATTCTTCGTTTGCTCCATCGGCGGCATCAGAAGTATATATTCTATCACCAATATCAAAAGGATTATTATTAGATGGAGTATTATTACGATTAACAGCAACACCACTTGCAACACCTGTAGATTTTATAACAATATTAAATGAAGAGGTTATAGCAGATTTACTATCATCAGTATCGGCTTTAGCACCTTTACTTTCACAAAAATTAGTTGCTGTTTCACATCCACGAGTGCTATTATGAACAACACTTCTACCAACTTTATCAAGGGTAAGTTCAAATCTTAATCCTTTCATTGCGATTACTGGAACAACTTGTTTACCTCCTAAAAGGTCACTATTTAGGATAGGATGGTTAATCTCAAGTTTCTTGCGAGTATGAGTAGCAGAAACCACACCAGCAGCCCAATCGGCAGGGGCATCATAATAAAGTTGTTCTCCTAAATTTGTATTTTTACTTCTTCCTTCAAATAAATCTCTTTTATGATTAATACTTTCATTTGCGGTGTAATCCCACCAAGTAGCAGTTAATACATTAGAATCTTGCACCGCCTCTAATTCTGCTGAAGCCATACCATCTCGGACCCTTAGATCTCTGTAGATTGAATGAATACCAGCACGAGCATCAGGCTTGGGATGACCTCTGCCTGACATAACAAAATTAAACTTCATTGTTGTAGATTTCGGATCATAGTAACCGACATATTGAGGTATTAAAAATCTTATTTGGTTTTGTGTAGATGGGTTGTAATCAACCTGTGCTTCAGGTTTTATACTGATTGTCTTGCTTGGGACAAATTGAGTTTCAGAGTTGGCCTTAAACATTTTTATATATATAAATAAAATAAAATAAAATATTTTTTTATTTTATTAATTTCAAGAAAATAAATCTTAATTAAATTAAATGGAAAATGTCACAGAACAACAATATTTAGAATTAGCAAAACAATCAAAAGAAATTGTTGAAAAAAAGAATGAAAAAATTAAACATCTTTCTAAATTAATTCTACAAATTTACGGATTAGTTAGAACTATGGATAATGAAGAGGATATAACATTTATTGAAATAATAAGAACTATTTTATCAGAAGAAATTGAAAATATGTTAGATCTGTAAGTTACAAAATTTGTAGGTTACAATTGTAGTTACAACAAAAGTTGTAAATTTATGTAACTATATATGTATTCTTAATTGCATAATTTTACAACTTTTATAAAATAAAAATATTAGAATGCCGTTGAACTGGCTGGAGCATCCACTACACTATCATAACTTGGTAAAACCATTTCACCTTTACTTGCGAATGTTGTAACTTGTGGTGTGGGAGGAGGGGCTTTTTTCTTTGGTGGTGGCTTAAATGCTTCATACAAACCAATCCCTAAACCTGCTATTAATCCTATAGGTCCGAGTGCGTCAGCTGCTGCACCCACTGCTCCAAGTGCTGCGTCTGTGGCTGCTCCTGCAGCATCCAAACCTGCTCCGACGGCATCACTAACTCCACTTAAGAATCCCCCAGCATCATCTCCTGCTCCTTGAACTAATGTTTTACCTTGTTCTAATAATGAACTTGGTGAAACATCATCACCACCGGCAAGGCTCTTTAATCTATCACCTTGATCTACAATATCGCCGTCAGCATCACCTGTATTACTATTTACTTGCGGTTTTCCTTGTGTTCCTGTAGAACTATCTGGCCCTTGCTGTGTTGGAACATCTTGTGATTCAGCAGGTGGTCTTTCTTTTGGAAATAATTGGAGTGCTTCTTGTTCTGATGATAGACCTTGTGTTTGTATTTTTGGTATAGCTGAAGCATCATCAAGAGGGCCAAAACCTCCTCCTGTTTGTTCTCCTAAAATTTCAGGACCAGCTCTACCTCCACCGCCGATTAAATTATTATTGGCGAGCCTGACGGCTGTGCTTTCTTCTTGACCAAATAGCGAACCTTGACCTAATCCACTTGGCAGGTCAAATTCATCAGGTGTATCAAAAGAAGAATTAAAACCTTTAATAGATCCTGTATAAGCATTATCTGCTCCTCCTAAAACTGCATCACTTGAACTTAAATCTTCAGGGGCTACTAAACTATAAGTATTTGCGCTTTCAGGATTAGCGGATTCTCCTAATCCAAAATTTTCTTTTGTAGGTTCAGGTGCATCCTGAAGATTATTAAAAAGTCTTGTATCTTCAGCAGGTGTTGTATCTAAAGTAGCCTCAGTTTCTTCAGGTTCACCACCAACTTCAGCCGAAGGCTCATCAGGTTCTGCCTTTGCGACACTTTCTTTTGGAGCACTTACATTTTCAGTATTAACGGCACCGCTACTTCCTTCAGGTGTATCTTCTACATCAGGTGTAGGGTTTTCTTCTTCTTCTCCTGTATTATCTTCTGTCTTCTCGGCTTTACCTTCTTCATCCCCAGGATCATCACCTTTTTTAGTAAGTTTGCTCTTCAATCCTTTATAAGTGGCGTGTAATACTTTACTGCCTAAATAAGCTGAATCAAATTCATCTACTACTTTTCCAACTGAACCAACAACATCTTTGGCAGGACCAGATAAATTATTCCTCCAGTTTTGGAAAAAATCAGCGTCATAGTTGTCTATATATGATTGCACGCTGTCACGACTACTTTGTAATCCTTGTATTGTGCGTTGATAGTCTTGTAAACCTTTACTCATTTTATATAATATATATAAAATAAAATATATTAAATAATAAAAAATTATAAATTATTTTTTTGATTTATATGATTTTTTTACTCTGGGGTCTTTAAGTGCTTCATTATAACCAATTTTAAGTTTTTTAGCTTGTGTTTTAACATGGTTAATCCAAGGATTACCTCCTTTTTTTTTAGAAGGTGGTTTTGCTTTTGCAGATTTTGAAGATTTCATTTCTTTCATATCATCAGCCATTTTATATAATAGAAATATATTTTTTTTTTTAATTTTAATTTAATTTAATTTAATCTAATTTAAATTAGAAATCGCTAATCTCATTATCGGTGCAATCCAAGCAGAGTAAATCCTTTTCGTCATTCACAAGAATACAATTATCGTGATCTTCTGAATCTTTTTTAATATGTTTGCGACATTCAACACAAGATAAATCTTCTTCGTCTTCGTCTTCGCTTTCGCAAGTAGAGTAAGTATCGCTTTCGTATTCCTCATTGAATTTTCCTTTTAGTTCTTCTAACTCTTTTTGTAGTTGTCTATTAGCCTCCATCATCTCTTTCATTCTTTTTTTGAGTTCTTTATTCTCATTCTTCAAGTTATGCTTTGTTGAGGAACACATTTGTAAATCTTAATTTAGAGTGGAAGAAGGATAAAAAATCAATTTTTAATCTTTCTTTGAATATTGTTTTTGCATATCTTCGCTGTGTCCCATTTTAGTAGCGACCTCTTCTTTTTCGTCTTGTTTTTCGGCAGGGAACTTTTCAGATATGTAGATGTGTCTTATCAAACTTGCTCCAATATTCTTGCCAGTTGGTTCAAATACTTTTTGTATGAATTTAGTTAGACTATTTCTTGACATAGGGGCGTGTTGATTATTAGATAAAAGAAAGTTACTATCATTATATTTAATCCAAATATTAATAGCCGAGTTAAGTTTCTTACCAATTGTAATTTTTTGTAAACCATACTTACCTTCTGATTTATGATCACCAAAACTAAAAAATTTATTGTTTCTTCCTCTTACAACTAAATAATTATTTTTTAGTTCTTTTTCACTTAATTTTTTATAATCAGCTTCTTTAATAATTTTAGTTTCAGCATACTCAAGTCTACGAGGTGGGTTTGCATCATCTAATACATAAAGACTTGATACAATCCATTTTTGCATCAACTTAAATTGTTTATCTGTAACTTCAGATTTAGATTTATTAAAAACACCTTTTTCAATTAATTCATTTTTATATTTTCTCATAACCTTTCTTAAGTTTGCTAAAGTTGTCCAGTTTTTTTGTTGTGTTTCACTTTTCTCGTTCTTATCCATATCCTGCTGAAATCCTTTTTGTAGATCTAACATTTCATCTCTGTAAAATTGTATAAGTTTTTCATCTTTATCAAATGCCGATAGAATCACTACGATCGCTGCCAGTTTCGTTTTTCTTGTAGTTGGTTTAAGTTCTTCCAAACTTTTCATAACTTTATCTTTATCATCAAGAAATTTTAATGATTTGATTGGTTCGCCAGTAATAGTCTTGGCTAATTTATTAATATTAAAAATATAAGATTTTAAAGTAGATTCTCTAACTCTTTCTCGTTTTTCTTTAATTTTAGTTTCAATATCCTTTACAAAGTCGCTCATTTATATATAGTATATATATTATTTAAGTTTATTTTAATTATTGTTTAATAATTAAAATTAATTTTATAATCATTCTTTTTAGATTTGTGTTGTTCGTATAGAATCTTGTGTAGGACATTCATTTATAACAATACTATCGGTATCTTGAACACATTCACTACCACAACATTCACTTTTTCTAATATGTTTTAAACTATATATTACTGATGCTATTAATCCACCTATAGAGCCTATAATGAGGGCTACTGATTGTGCTTCCATATTTATTTAATTATATAATTTATAAAAAATTTAATTTATAAATTGTAAAATTATGCAAAGTAAAATATATATATAGTTACATAAATTTACAACTTTTAAGGATTACCATAATGATTAGAAGCATCAGAAGCAGCTAATTTGTTATTTAAACTATTTAATAAAGTAATAACATCATCTAATTTAGAATTAGTTGCGGTTTGTAAAACCTCTAAGGCCGCTGCATCTACCTTAATTGCTGAAGTATCAATAAGTATATTATCCATTACACTATCTATGGTAGTTAATTTAGAATTAGTCGTTGTTTGTAATACTTCTAAAGCAGCAGCATCCGTTTCAATAGCAGTCAAAGTTGTTTCAAGTGTATCAAGCTTGGTATTAGTGGTAGTTTGTAATACTTCTAATGCCGCAGCGTCAACCTTAATAGCAGAAGTATCAACCAAAATATTATCCATTACACTATCTATGGTCGTTAACTTAGAATTAGTCGTTGTTTGTAATACTTCAAGGGCGGCGGCATCAGTTTCAATTGCCGTTAGTGTGGCTTCTAATGTATCAAGCTTAGTATTAACAAGTGCGATAGGTATATCATCTGTTGCTATTACTACTCTCTGTGTTTTATCAGTTTTATTACCACTATTAAATTCTATACTATTTTCTGTGATAAAATTACCAGTTATACCAATATTTCCAAAGGGATCACAAGCTATAAACTGGCAATCGTTTTGTGCTATACCAGTATCACTATGGATTCCATCACTGGTCAAATCGCCCACTTTTCCCATCAATACCATCCCTTTCGTAGAGTGTGCTGCGGAGGCAGTCCCTATAACACTTTCAATATCCGTTTCAATAGCAGTTAAACTTGTTTCCAAAGTATCAAGCTTGGTATTAGTAGAAGTTTGTAATACTTCAAGTGCAGCAGCGTCGGTTTCAATTGCCGTCAAAGTTGTTTCAATAGTATCAAGCTTAGTATTAGTAGTATCTTGTTTGGCTGATGTTGATATACCAGTTCCACTTGTAGACATATCCTCTAAACTGACCTTCAAAAAACCTGCCCCAGTTAGTGCTGCTGGTAATTGTGATACGGATGCTTCTGTATTTAATCTTTCAGAACCTTCATTTCCTAATTCTTGAATACAAACTTTTAAATTTCCTGATCCTGTAAGTGCTGAAGGTAATTTAGTATCAATATTACCAGTATCCGTTTTGATAGCAGCGTGAATAGTATTATTAGCACCAGTTAAAGTGCTTATAGCCCCTAATTTAGTATCAATATTACCAGTGTCAGTATCTATTGTTGTAAGTATACTATTTGTTTCTGCTACTCTCGTATCAATACTATCTGCACTTGCTGTTAATGTGATCATTTGGAATTGTTGTGGTATATCTTGTGTTAAGAGTAATTCGGTTGTTGCTGCTGGTGGATTGGTTGTAGGGTCAACATTAGCGGCAAGAAAAGCAGCTTTATTAAAAAATTTAGTATTCTGTGTAATAACATTAGTATTTACAGAATTTACACCATTAGCTACTGATTTACTATCATCCACTAACTGACCGGATATAGTATCTAACTTTGTGTTAGTTGATTCAATATCTGTTTCAATACTTGTTAAACTTGCTTCCATTACATCCTGTTTAGCTTCAGTGGCAGCCCCTGTAGGCAAAGCCGTAGTAAGACAATCAACTTGGAGATGTCCGTCACCATCAACCACCATAGGTTTATAATTACCAGCTGATACATCCCTACCATAATTATAGATCTGTAGTTTTACTTGTCCCTCTCCTACATTATTATTACCTGCGCCTGAAAAAATATCAAGTTTATCGTTGGTTGCTTGGATTTTTGCCTCAAGAGTATCGGTATTAACTTCTAAACTATCAACATTCAGATTAATATTACCTGTATTAGTTTTTATGTCATTTAATAGTTCACCCACAGAAGCTCCCTGATGTGATTGCCCTTCCTGTATTGCTCTTAAATGTGTGTGGGTTCTATCGTGCACAGAATTTCGTTCTCGGTTTCGTGAAGTCATATTTATAATAATATATATTATTTTTTTAATTTTTAATATTAAATATTTAATATTATTAAATATTAAAAGATGCCCCCTAAAATAAGAAAAGTCGCAAAGGACAAAAAAACTGGAATACCTAAAAAGTATGTCCCAAAAGGATTAATCAAAGAAGATAGAGAGAAGCAAATAAAATCTATAAAAGAAAAAAAGGATAGACCAAAATTGAAAAGTGTCAAAACAAAAAGATCAAGTTTTGTTGTGGCATTTGAAAAAAAGTATAAAACTAAAATAACGGATAAAGCCTTTATAAATAAAAATATTCTAAAAAATAAAGGACAAGAGGAAATATTAAAGAAGGGTAGAGCTGCTTATTATTCACAAGGCAGTAGACCTAATACAACTCCTACATCTTGGGCTTTAGCAAGACTTGCCAGTGTGATTGTGGGAGGCAAGGCAAGAAAGGTAGATATAGATATATGGAATAAGTATAAAGTGGAGAGAAAGTTGTAAATTTATGTAAGTATATATGTATTTTACTTTGCATAATTTTACAACATTCTCTCCATTTAATAAAAAATTGATTTTTAAAAATGGAGAATCATAAAAATTGTGAACTCTACAAATAACTTACAATGACTTCCACAACCGAAATTAATTACAAAGAACTATACGAACAACTAAAAAAAGAACACGAACAACTAAAACAAGAACATAAAGAACATCAAGAAGAATACGAGTGGTTTATGCACAAAACAGAGAATGAAATAGATGAACTAAAAGAAGAAAAAGAAGAACTAAAAAAAAGATACTCCAAAGTATATGATGAAGCAATACTAATGTCCGAACTGATCCAATCATCAGGTATGCAAGACGAATTACCTGAACTATTTTGTGATGATGAAGAAGAAGACCTTGATGAACCACATTTAAGAAAGCTTTACGACTATGAAATGAAAAGAAGAAAAGAACAATTGGATTTTTTATTATCTTTTGTAAAAGAAGGTGATACACTCCATCAAAAGTATCACGATGAAAATAAACAAATGACATATGAAGAGTGGTATGATGAATATAAAAAACAAGAATAAATAAAAACAATTAAACCTCAACTTCGGTGGCGATATTCTTTTAAGTCATTTTAGTTTAATTATTGTTTAATTTTTTATTTAAAAAGGATATAAAACTAACATAAAAATATATTTTTATGTCTTAAATGGTAATAAAACTAATATAATATAATATATATTATATTAAACTATCATTAAACTAATACTTAAAGAACTATTTTATTATATGTTTTAGTAAAAATCTTGGTCTGCCTATTGATGATGTGCTTGAACTTGTTTCGCTTTCTGTATCCAAACCACTATCCTCTGCATCAGGTATAAAATCAATCTCCCAATCATCAAACTTATACCCAATAAACATATTGCTCCCAAAGTTCCAATCGTGTTTTGTATAATCGTCGTGTAAATTAAAACCTGCTTTATCTGGAAAATGTGAATACATAGCTTGTAACCATTCCTCGTTTATATTATGTTCATCAACTTTCTTCTTATTCTTTTGTTTCCGTGTAGTTATTATTATAGGAATTGTATTGTAAAACTCTGGCTTCTTTGGTTTTTTCATACCCTTCATTTCTGTTTTCCATGCGATCTCTTCTTCCTCCTCCAGAAAGACACCACCAACCCCTCTTAATCTATCTTGTAGATTATCCCATATCTCTTTTTGTTTATTATATTCATTTAGTAATGCTTCACATTCATCAGTATCTTTTCTAATCTTGTGAGGGCAAAACATATAATTAAATATACTTATAATTATTTCTTGTGTTGATTTCTGAACTCTTTTCTCTGTTAACCTATAAAGCCTTTTGCACTCTTTCTTTTCAGTATTACTTAATACATAATCATTAGTCACATCAATAGATATTTTATTTAAACAACCTGCTTTGATCATAAGTTCTTTTAGAAACCAAAGCTTATAAGTATAATGACAATGTTTATCAATATTTGTTCTATCAATATCCTCTTTTATAGAATTCCAGTCTTCGTCAGTATTTTTAAAAAACCAGTTAAAAACATTAAATAGGCTTTTCATTTGGTGCTGTGATAAGAAGTAAAAACAATAGTCTTGTATTTGTTTTTTACAGGAATCACATTCAGGGTTCCAATGTTTTTCTCCGTAAGTATCTAATTTAGGTAAATATTTATCAGGTAAACTAATAGGATTATATTTGTCGCACATATCAATCATCTTTTCATTCGCTTCAAAATTTACTACATTATATCTACTCATATCTCCACAATCTTTTAGAAAAGACCATTTATCAGTATCTCTACCACTTACTTTCTCATTTGTAATTTTAAAGTTTTTTGTCTTCATTAAATATTTAACATGAGCATATTGATTTGTTCTGTAACAATCGTTATTATAAATTATATTAGCTCTATGATTCAAATAAAAGTCTGTGACCTTCTCTGAACAATTACATTTTAGATCAGTTAATTTCATAATAAAATCTTGCTCTTGTTTTATGTCTTTCAAACTATTATATTTACTTTCTTTATATTTCTTCTTTAAAAAAATAAAGTGTAAAAATGTTGGATTACGACACCTTGCTATTTGTTGCATCATCATTTTAGCGTTAATCGTATTTTCTTTGTATGCAGCAAATACCTCTCTTTCCATCGTAGAATCTACACCATAAATAATCTTCGGACTGAATATAACTCTATCAAACTTATCAAGATCAGGGCAAAAATCATTGTCACCACTAATTAAAACAATAATTCCTTTTTCGTCTTCAATATAAGTAATCTCAACTTCATTAATTACTTTATTATCTAATTTATATTCTTTTCTTTCTACCCTTAATGTTTTAAATTTTTCAATACAAGTTTTAGCTAATGTTAGACTATCGGTGCAGAACATAAACTTATCTCGCTTCATTAATTCTTCATAAAAATAATCTATATCTGTGTATTCTTTACATTCTAAATTTTGGAAACTTTCTTGTGTATTTTCAATCTTATATATTTCTCTACCACAAACTTTCTCAATAAAATCAAGAGATAACCCATCAAGGTCAGCGTCTACAACAATCATATTTTTACACTTACTCATTAAATGTTCTAATAAATTATATATCGCACATTTCTTACTATCAAGGTGTGGACTTATATTTAGATGTTCCATTACACTCGTATATTCGTCTATAAAAACTACATAGTCCTCTATGCCTTTATTTAAAATTAGATCACAACAACGCTGTAGGCTGTCAATCTGTATAACTACATTTCCACTACTTATTAATCCGATTTCTTCTTGATAATCAATACACTCAATACCCTCATCTCTAAAAGCTCTTACATGGTCGTCACACAAAGATTTACGAGAAACAATATCAATAAATTTGCATCCAGTCTGATTAAAATAGTCTTTTACCAGCTTTGTTTTTCCTGTTCCGGTTGGGCTTTTGATTGCATAACATTCTCCCTCAAACATCATCAAATTATCTGATAAATAACCTTTCATTTTTTCACTTCTATCAAATTTAATGAGGTGTTGAATCACAGGTTTTCGCTGGAACTTATCAATCAATTCTTCTCTATCAACAACTTTAAGTATATTTCTTAAACAATTAATCTCACCTGAATATTTCAAATGACTATTCCATATCGCACAATTTCTATTCTTATTATAGTTTTCGCCACCATATACTTTACTAAAATTGTCCCAAATATTAAATTTATTAATACTCTTCATAGCAGTCGTAAATATTAACCACTTTTTAAAATTTCCTTGGAAATATTCTAAATCCTTTTTTGCAAGTTGCTTACATACAATCTCCAATACACCATCAGGACAATCAAAATCAGATACTCCAGGCTCGTTACAAGGTAAAATATTCTTTTCACACTTTTTCTCAAGACTTGTAAATTTAGGTTTATTGAATTTAGAATATTT
>Ga0209337_1000783_pt1 | contig 25308 bp, 34 predicted proteins | sample LinPmetageLP53_FD_184044 | JGI IMG/M metagenome (GOLD analysis project Ga0209337, IMG submission 184044) | Marine viral communities from the Pacific Ocean - LP-53 (SPAdes) (version 2) | ecosystem: Environmental > Aquatic > Marine > Oceanic | place: Pacific Ocean | collected 2010-02-08 | reverse complement strand
ATTAGATGTTGTTGCAACCGCTACATTGGAAGGTGTAGCTATTAAACCCGAAGGTATATTTACTGTTGCCATTTTTTTATATTTTTAAATAAATAATAATTAATTTTTTAACCAAGTATTTGTCGTCTCAACATATCGAGAGTTGACTCTTGTTTCTGAGGAGCACTTTGTTTATCTTGTGTAAACGAAGGGTTCTTAATCTCATTAATTACGCTTTCTGTTCCTTTACTTCTATACTGATTAGCGACACCTCTAACAATCTTATCCATATTGTTTAAGATATACATATCAGTATTTAAAGCGTCAAAGTTCCAGTTACCACCTTTATCAATATACTTATCAAAAAAGTTTTCTAAGTTAGAGTTATAGCCTTTAATCTCTTGACGAGCATCGTCATCTAGATTATAAACAAACTCTTCACCTTGGTCATTCATCTCAAATGATAAACCTTCAAGGTCGTTGACCTCAGACTCCATTTGACCTAACCACTCAGTTCTTTCTTGTTCAGATACTTCAGGAGAATTACTTTCAGTAGGCATAGCATAATCTTGCTTAACCTTATCAAAGTATTCTCTAGCAGTTTTAGCGTCTTTCATTAATTGAACCTTACCAGCATTCATGTCTCTTGAAGTGTACTCATCTTTATCCATCTTATATGTCGCAGCCATATAATCGCTTAACTCAGCTTCAGTTAAATTAGGATTATCTAATCTTAGATATTCTTTCATTACTGCGTCATCAGATACATTAGATAAATCAACTGTTTGAGTGTTCAGATAATCTTGAACTGTACGACCAGTGTTTTTTACATAATCATTAATAACCTTAAGCTGCTCGCTTGCAAAGTCATTACTTTCTGTTTGTGCACTAGTTGTGTTAAGATCATCAAATGATGTTAGGTCTCGCCCAAGCTTCTCGCTAAGGTATTGTAAGACAACTTCGTCATCACTGATTTCTTCACCCTCTACTTGTTGATCACTTTGAGATTCATCAACATTGGTAGTCTCCTCATTATTTAAAGAACTATCACCTGTCAAGTCTATAACGTTAGATTGCTCCTGCGTTACAGGTTGCTCTGACTCGACTGCTTGGTTTTCATCACCAGTCAAGTCAACGATATTTTGCTTAGATTCAGGTTGTACAACCTCTCCTCCAAACTGTTTTACTAATTCATCTCTTACATCCATTGTCTTAAATTTAACTTAGTTGTTTTCGCAAATATAATTTTTTTATAATTATAATCAAATTATTCTTCCTGTTTATTTTCAGTAATATTTAAAGGACCTCTGCGTCCTTCTCTTTGTTCTATCATCTGAGATTGATTAATAGCAGACTGTTGTTGAACCTCTTTTCTAACACCACCTTGCACAGATGCAGTGCCTTCTTTACCTAAGTTACTTAACTCTATTTCCCTAAGCCTTCTTTGATGTTGAGCCTGCTCAAACTGTTCTTTAAGCTGGTAGTCAAGTTGTTTTAACTGCATATCTGCCTGAGCTTTTGCTTGAACACGAGCTTGCTCTATTTGCATTTCTGATTGCATTTCTTGTTGCTTTAACTGTGCAGCTTGTTGAGCTGACTGTTGTTGCAATTGAGCATTTTGTTCTGAAGCCTGTTGAGCTATAGATCTTTGTTCTTTTTGATATTTAGATCTTCTTAAAACAAGCATTTGATTAGCCATCTTAACATTTCTTATAGATCTTATAGCTATGGCATCTTCTAATCTAAGTTCTTTTTGAGCTAAAGATACCTGAATATTTTGCTCCATCATTTGTCTTTCCTCTTCGTCAGGTGCTATATCTAAAGTAATACCAAACTCATGTATAGATAATTTTTTCATCATATCTATACTATTCATAGAGGCACCACCTATAACGTTAACATACATACCATGCAAGTTTTTAAAATTAACTAAATCTTGCATTCTAATACTTATACTTTGAGAAAGACTTCTTGTAACACTAAGGTAGGCATCATTAATATCTCTAGTAGCATTATTAGAAGCTAGTAAAGCTAATTTCTGTACGCCCACAAGTGCCTCACTAGATGGCTTAGAAGCATCTCTCGCCTCGTTAACACCAGTTACATCACGAAGCATTTGTAAATTATGCTGATACACATTTATAAGAGTAGCAAAATCACGACCTATACCATTTTCTAACTCTTGAATAGGCATAGCGTTAGTCATGTTACCCTCATCATCCATTCTACGATAATAAACATTACCAGTTTGATCGTATATCTCTTGAAGCTCTAAAGGTGTAAAAGTACCACCATCACCCTTTGATACATTTTCTAAAGCACCTACTTCAAAAGCAGCACCTTTAGGTCTAGCCTTAGCAAGAACCTGTTGTATCTTAAGGTGAGCTAATTGTATTTGATCAGCAAAAGGAATCATTCTATCTACTAAAGAACGACTCTTCATTTTATATAAGTTTGGTTGGTAAATTATATACGAAAGTCTTGTTTCAGATAAATTAGATTTAGGTCTAGGCATATCTTTCATCATGCCATAATTAAATATATAATCTGTACCAACTATATACTTACCACTATAAATAACTTTTACAGTAGAACCAATACTTTCTCTTTTAGTTTTAGATTTTTTAGGTGGCTTATAGTTACTAGATTTTTTATTTACAGAATAACCACCAAATTTATTTTCTTTCTTTTCATAATTTAAAGAGTGACTTGTAATAAACTCAGCATCTAATATATTAACACTAAACTTATCATAATCATAAGTTTCGTTGCCATTTTCATAATAAGCTTGAGTACCGTAGTTGGATGGGTTATTATTTTTACCAGCATACTCTGCAGCAATTTTAATGTAATCATCTTCACTAAACTCGTCACCAGCTTGCATTTTTAAATCAGCTATAGTCATAGAATAAATTTCACCTGCGTGACGTATATTTTTAAAGTCTGGTTTATTAGAAAAAGAAGTTATAAGATTAGCAGGGTCTACGTGTCTTATTTTAACACCTTCTGTTTTTGATATTTCTGTTTTAGTTGCACAAAGACCTAACACAACAAGATCACGAATCATATACCTTTTAATGTTATCGTAATCATTTATATCCATTGTGTATTCTATAGATTTTTCTAAAGCTATTTCTACAGATTGCTTGTAATTCATAGCCATGTACATTTCTATTTCTTCAGGAGTATCAGCAACAAAACTTTCATCTGTCATTTTCATGCCAGATTTATCCTCAATTTTTGCAATAAGAGAACCCATCATCATATCAGCATACATTTTCTTTTTCTGCTCATATCTTTCATTAGTTGCAACTGGATCTATAGACTTAGCTTTAACATCGTAATCTTGATTTACCATACCATTAACAATAACATCAACAAATTTTGGTATTATTGATACTGGAGTAAAATCTATATTAAGATAAGATGAGTCTCCTTGAACATCAAGCAAATCTTTATATTTACCTACATCTTGATTACCTTCAGCATAAGATCTATTACGATTATATCGCATTTTACGATCTCTAAAGTATACATCGCCATTGTTATGCCACTCATAATACATAGTCTTAAAATACTCAAGACCATATTCTTTTGCAGCTTTTTCTTCATTGCTAGCTAAAGGTGATGGATAACCGTTTAATTTTTTCTTATCGTTTAAATAATTCATGCTCTTAATCTTTTACTAAACATTCCTTTATTGTTGTATTTTTTAACTAAAGGAGATGAAATCTTTAATTCTTTTTTAGGTTTTATATATTTTTGTGACGCTAATAAAGCTAATGATGACGATATACTAGCATCGTATTTTGTCCTGTTATCTATCTCGAACCTACTCCAATCATCAAGAAGTGTATTAAAAAAACATTGTCCAATTTCTCCTGTACTTGCGTTATAACCAACATGGTCATATATATAAGTAGCTATTGCCTCTGCTTGAGCATTTATTACTGCAGCACCTGAACCAGGTATACCTTTTGTTTTTTGCTTACCCCTACTCCACTCTGTGTGAGTCATATCTGGTCTATCCATTAAATATTCATAATATCCTCTGTTTTCAAAATATTTTAGTATCCCTACCTTGTTATTCTCTACCAATATTTGACAGCCATAAAACACACACATCTTAATCATGTCTTCGTAAAATATTTCTGCTTTAGGCGGTCTATTAATGTACTCACATACAAACTGCATAGACGCATCGCTTGACATACTAAATTTATGAAATACATGAGCAGCAGCATCAGACCTTCTACCATCGGTAGTCGTATCATGATCGTAAGGGTCACAACCTGCAACAAGTTGGTCTGCTTTTCCAGGAAACTTTTTGTTAAACCTAGAAGATATAACATTTTGATTTTGAGCCTCTGGAACCCAAGTGATTTCCCACTTGCCTTTTCTGTGAGGTATCCACATAACTTCGCTATCCTGTACGCCATTTTTCCAAACAAACTCACCCCTTGTTGTAGGAGTATTATTAACTTCGTTGTAATCCATTTGCTGATAAATTCTTTCGACATCAAATATACAACTTTGTGTATCGTTTCTAAAAGCCTCTTCAACAGTAAATGGAAACTGACGTTTAAATTCAGATAAAGCTGTAGTATCATCCTTTAGTACATCTCTTCTATTTTGTATATAATTTCTAGCACCAGTATCAATTAACATATTATCAATACCCATAACAGGTTTATCAGGGGTGTCTATAACAGAATAACCATACTCATCTATAAATCCTTCTAAGTTGTCAAATGCGGGTATAAACAACTTATACAAACCACTTTTTGTCCTACCATTAAGATCTTTTTCTGACATGTCAGAGTCATGAAATATATCTTTAAACTCCGCACCACCATCTTGCAACTTGTTAGCAGTAGAACCCATCATGCATTTTCCTACAACTTTTCTACCTAGAAGTAAACAGGTTTGAGTTACACCCCAGTTTTTCTTTATAGAGTTTTGACCTGTCCACTTACCAGCTTCATCATGAACTAAAAGCTTTAGCTTCATACCATCATAACTGTTATCAGCAGTGTTCTTCCAATCTATAATAGAATTTAAAGCTTCAGATTTCTCTATATGCTTTTGATTTCTTGTTATTTTTTTAGCAGGCTCTCTAAATGCTAACTCTACACGAGGGTTACTAGAACCATCTTGTATAGGCTGAAAAAAGAAAGGGTAGTTACGATATATACGAACTACCTTATCTGTAAACATTGTTTTAGCATCTGCACCTGTTTTAGAAAGTAAACCAAAGTTACTATCGTAAACTTGAGTAGCTAGATTAACTATCTCACTACTTGCCATGTAAGAAAAACCACTACGTCTGTTTTTAAGAAAACACATTCCGTAAGAGTTCTTGTCGTTTTTACACGCTTCCCAAAAAATAAAGAACGTCCTGTTAGCATCTCTGTAATCAGGATAACCAACATCTATTTTACTCCACTGAATAAACATATAATGCGATCCAGTAATATACGTAGGAACACCATTGTTATAAAACCATAAACCGTCTCTTCTTCTTCTAAACTCCTCTTCTATATAGTCTACATAATCTGTAGCGTTCTCCCTTGTTAACCCCTTTGGTATATCCTCTCTAGTCCACTTTTGTTGTTTCTTAGGAAGGTTATGATATAGTATATCTTTTTTATATCTAGGCTTTTTAGGTAGAACTATCTTTAAGTTATCAAACTCTAAGACATCTCCTTCACTACCTTCAGTAAGATATATCATATCACTTTTTTGCATACCGTTCAGCAAAAGACCCTTTAAAGTCTTTTTTCTCTTCTATTAAGGATTCTCCTTCCTTGATTCTATCCTCAAGGTTTTTTATTCCTAAAAGAATTTCTTGACAATCCTCAAAGCACTCTCTTTTTGCTTTTATAGCTTGTCTTCTTTTAGCGTCATCTTCCTCTATTAAAGGTTTGCCTATCTCCTCTATAAGAAGGTCTACAGCTCCTTTACTTGCCTCTATTAACTTCTCTAAAGTCTTAAGGGCATAATCTTTATTCTGTTCCTTCATAAACACCTAATATGTCAAAGTTTCTCATTCTAAGAAGAGACTCCCCATTTATATTTATGTCGTACTCAGAGTTTTCACTAAAAAATACTCTATCTCCTTTTTTAACTCCTTGATCTTTCATCCAGTCATTTATATATACAGCATGACCATGAAGTTCTACATTAGAAGCAGATGTTTCTAAAAATATACCAGACTCAGATTGCTCTGGCTCTTTCATTTCTTGCTTTATAAAGTTCCAAATACCTATTGGTATCATTTCACCGTCTCTTTCAACTAAATATATTTGATTTAAATTAGCCTGATAAATTTCTTTATCATCAATATACTTTACTTTATTAATATCTGTTGCAACAAAATGATGAAACCAAACTTTATCACCTTTTTGTATATTTAAATCATTATGTATAGGTGTTTCATAAATAACCCCAAACTGTCTTGCTAACCTCATAGGGTCATAAGAAGTATCTCTATACAACTCCTTACCGTTTAACATAATAGTATCTTCAGTTTGCTTTACTACTTCTATCCAGTAGACATCTTTAATTGGCTTCATTCTTGCTTATATTTACGTTTACTTTTTATTTAATTTCGTACTCTTCTTCCAGTACTGCAGTGTTGTACTCTATAGCTGTTGGTTGAGAAAAAAACCTTTTCCAAGGTCTTGAAAACTCTTCACCATCTTTTTTTATATACACATCGTATACAACCTGTTGATGCTTGTACCACGCAGCCTCATCTTGTATTATGGCTGTGACTTCTAGAGAACCTCCAAGCATCTTTTGACCTACTTGATAAGTCAAACCTTGCTTTAAGTCCCCTATAGTTATTTTTCTTATAATAGGGTTTATTGCTTCCATATATATTTAATTTAAATTTAATTATGCTAATGTTCTTGATATTTTTATAAAGTGACAATAAAGAAATCTAGATGCTGCTGACAGGTTTTGTAAAGCTATAACTGGAAATAAATTTGCACTAGCTGTCATTGCTAAAGATTTTGTAGTAGAAACAGCCTCAGTTACACCACCTGCAGTTGTTGTAGTTGGAGTAGAAGTTAAACCATACTGTACATCGTTTACAAAAACACTAAGTTTTCTATTTTCATCAAAAGCTAACTTTAACCTATAAACAGTGCTAGCAGTAATTGCTACACCTAAATCTGTTATGTAATCTACTCCACCTATACTATACACAAAGTGAAGATTACCATTTGTTGTTAAAGCTCCTAAATCATCATCAGTAGCGTATAAAAAATAAGCTTGATCTGCATCTGTAGCATAAGCACCTGTATTAGATAATTTCATTCCAGCCCATATAGCTTTATTTGTAATAGTACTATGAGTTGATATTGCTATGTTAAGCTCTGTCTGATACTCAGAGAAAAAGTTTACATTTCTCCAAGGAGACGTGTTTATTAAATCAGTATTATTACCTTGATTACTTATTTTAGGATTAAGTATTACTTGATCGTTATCACCAGAATTAGTATAAACTCTTAATCCTGGTTGAGCTCCAGCATATGTTACTTTTGTTTCGTCAGAATTAGTTCCATCTATAACCCAGTGATCATTAGAATCTATATGAGGATCAACTGTAACTTGAATTATAAAAGTCATACTAGCAATGTCAACACCTGTATTTGATATTCTAATTTTACAGTTACCATTTGCTATATCATAAGCCATTACAACAACGCTAGCATTATCAGCTATAGTTGCACTAGTATCAACTAAAACAGCGTGAACATAAGATTTATCATGTATCATTACGTTTGTAAACGTAAACTCTTGAGAGTCGTTAGCAGCTAAGTCATTAGCTACTGTAGTAATTCTAGTGTTTTTAGTAGAACTTGGCACTTCTGTTGTAGCACTGCTAGATTGAGTTACTTCACAATCCTGAATATCTTTATAAGGTAATTTATGAAAATACTCTTCAAGAAAATACCTATCCTCTGATTGAGAAACTATACCGTTTACTTTAAGATTAGAATTTTTATCTAAAGTCATAGATACAGATCCGTTAGTGCTAAAACTAAACGAGTCATCAGCGTGATTGTAAGATATTTTACCTACATCATTGCCATTAGCATCACCAAAAAACATATTACCTTTATGTGACGCACCTGATAATATAGATAAACCAGTATTCGTTGAAGACTCTAAAACAACTTCATCAGCTAAAGAGTTTGCTGTAACTGAGCCTGCAGATGTAGACAAAACATGCAGTAAACCATCAGGAGTAGAACCTGTATTACCAATACCTACCTTTGGGAAAACAGCCTTATCTGTAGACAACTTCATAGCAACATTATTTCCAGAACCACTTTGAACTTGTTTTAAAGTAGTGTTAGAAATTTCACTAGAAGATTGAATTAAATTTTTATATGTAGACGCTATTGATTTTCCTTTTAAATCTGACATTTTACTTTTTCTTTATTTTTTCTATAGACCTACCTGCAAAGTAAGCTCCATATACTGTTATTAATAACGTTTGATATATAGGAATATAACTCTCTTGAATCTCAAATCCTCCTGCGTTCCCATCAAACACTGACAAAACTACAAAAATTGCAGTTAAAAATATACATATCAAAGGACGAATGTTTTTAGAAAGCCAATTATCAGACTTCATGTCAGCTTCCCAGCGTCTAGTAACTTGCTCTTGAGCTTGAGCCTCAGCCTGCATAAGAACTTCTTCCATCGCTTGTTTAGCAGCTAATCTTTCTTCGTCAGATGTACTAAGGTTGTCTATTACATTGCCTACCTTCTCTATTACTCCACCACCTAAAAAACTTAATAATTTACTCATAATTAGACAAGTTTGTAAGCAGTATCACCTTCATCATCTTTATACGCTTCTAGTACCTGCTTTCTATTACTATTTTTTTTTAAAGATATGTGAATCCAAGCAAAATTAAACTCGTTTATCATTTGATCAAACTCTAAGTCAGACTCTAATATCCAATCATAAATAACTTTGTTATTCATTTTTCCTTTTTCCCAAAACTGCAAATCCAAAGCTTCAGCTTTACAATGCTGGCTGCGAGATGACCCACCAATTGCACGATTAAGTGACGGGGAACGATAACCACTACTAATCCTAATAGGACCAATAGAGTCACGAAGAAGCTGTATAAGATTGTCAATGAGCCTTTGCATGTTTTCCAAGTGTTTCTCTGACATCTCATTGCTTATACCTAATCTTTTTGCTGTGTTACTATGCTCTATCTCTGCACGAGAGAAATTTTTACTTAGTTTCATAATTTAAATTTAAAACGCTTCCATAACTATTTCGTCTATAGAGTTTTGTACTTCACCCTTAGTAGCTTCCATAGTCATCATAATATTTGCTTGAAATCTTTTTACCTCTTCGTTATTGTTGAATATAACAATAGTAGGAACAACCACTATTTTATATTCTTTAGACCATCTTGAGTCTGCAGCTATATCAACCCTTTGAATTTCGCAGTCTGATAGTTTTGATAGCCAAGCTACCTCGTTAGATTTATTAAAACTAGCATTAAACTCAACAGCAACCATTCCGTTAGGAAAATCTTGAGCTATACTTGTAAATGGAATTAATAATAAAAATAATATTTTTTTCATAAGATTATCTTAGTTTATCAATCTTGTCCTCCATCCTCAGCATTTGTGTTTTAATTTCTGTTACGTCTTCTTGTGTAGACATAATAGTTTGTCGGATAAGTTGATCTTTCATATCGTATTCCATACGAGTAATTTCAGGATCTGCAGGTAAAGGCAATTTTTTAGCTTCTGCTATATCTGCTTGTAGTACAAACCAACCACTAATAACTGCAGCCATTGCAAACCCTATGCCTGCTAAAGTTTTTAGACTTATGTTAAATGATGTTTCCTCGTTTAATTCTTTTGCCATTTTTAAAATATTACATAATTAAGTCCAACACTAAAGTTATGCCACTGTCTGTTCCAATACTTATTGTACCTTCCCTCCACAAATATACCAAAACTTTTATTAAATCTATAACCATAAATTAAACCTAAAGAATAGTCAACCCACTGACCTTCATTAAACTTATGATAAGAGTAAGTATTCTTAGTGTCTAAGTGATATGGCATAATATTACCCCAAGTGTGAAACCAGAAGTCTTTTGTAAAATGATAATAGTCTAAACCCATAACAAAAGAATACTCAACTATATTAGATATAGAGTTTCTTTGTTTTTCTACATAATTATTTATAACTTGTGGTATAACAACTTCTTCCCATACTTCTTGACTGTTTGCTACAAGAGCTCCGTTAGGAGAAAAATACTCCCCCTCTAGGTTGATGTTGTACCCTTCTTGTAGAGCTAGGTAAGTGTAATGTAAAGTTCCGTTATCAAGAACCCAGTCTGCTAAAGGATTAAAACCGTAAGGTTCGGCAAGCCTTTGTACTAAACCCCCGTTCAACGAAAGCTTGCCATCCCTTACCTTTAACCGAAATCTTTCAGAAGCCTCGAAGTATTTAATATCAGCGAATCCATCCTCAAGGTATGCCACCTTGGCTACCCAGCTATCTGCAACATATCTTATAAAGTGATTCTGGTTTACATAGTTAACGCCTAACCGTCTCACAAGATCAGCTTCAAATAAATATTCAAAGCCATCTAACCGACCTAATGTCGCTGCGTCTGAGTATGAGTTCTCAGTACCGTTGTAGAATGTATTCGCTCTATTTTCATATCCAAATCTTTTTATCTTTCTAATACCAACAGATATGTTATAATCAAAAGGAGTTTTAATAGTTTCTTCTTCTAATGCCCCAGATGTTACAGACCATATTTGATTGTCACCTAGTGATGTGCCACCATTAACTGCTGCGTAAAAAGTAGAATATTTAAGTATTTTATTTAAACCTTGAGCGTTACAAGATGACACCATGCTAAAAAATATAGTGTAAAATAAAACTAAGGCTAACCAAAATGATAAATACGCAACGTCAGGTTTAAAAAATTCTTTTAATTTCTTCATCTCTTTAATACTTTTGTTGTACTAGTATTACCATTATATGTTACGCTAAAATTATATACTCCAGAAGGTAATAAACTTACATCTAATTGATTTAAACCTTTATGTGTTTGACTTTCTTTAACTCGTATTACAAGTTTTCCTGATATATCATACACCTTTATTGATACAGGATCATTTATTAATATATTTAATACGCCACCCATAGGATTAGGGTACATAACTATATTGTGTCCTCTAAGTAAATCTCTCGTATCTAGAGGGCTATCCCAAGAGCAGCTCCAATATATTTGCTGACACTTATCATCCCACTCATTATTACAGCAATAAGGGTCTATTGTAATAACCCAAGCATAACATGTGTCGTTTAACCAATAGGGAATACCAGGTCCTCCTATGCACCCTGCGTCATACAAACAACTACCATCATCTGTATTATATACTGCGTCATAATTATATCCAAACGGATCCATACAGCCTTCTAATACATCTATACAACCACTATTATCTGTATTAGCTAAAATATCGTAATTAAAAGCGTTTTCATCTGTACATCCATACACTACATCTACACAAGAAAAGTCCTCTGTATTGGCTTCTAAATCGTAATTAAAGGCATTTGGATCAGTACAACCAGGAGTTATTGGAATACACGACCCATTATCGGTGTTAGCAACAGGGTCATAATTAAATGCAGTAGAATCACTGCACCCAAATATAAAAGGAATGCAATTATCGCTTGCTGTGTTCGCTTCTTCATTATAGTTATACATTGTAGGATCCATACATCCTATTATAACGGGGATGCAACTACCGTCATTAACGTTAGCTTCAACCTCAAAGTTAAAAGCTTCTGGATCAATACAACCAGGAATAGGATATATACAGTTGTCATTATTTACGTTAGCAGTGCTATCGTAATTAAGAGCTAACTGATCAGTACAACCAAAGTATAAACAAGACTCGTCTGCTGTATTAGCTTCAGGATTATAATTCCAAGCCTGATTATTCATACAACCAATAACAACAGCCTCACAACTTTCATCATCTACATTAGCACTTTCATTATAATTAAACGCAAAGGGTGAGGTACAACCTTCTACAATCTCTATACAGCTATCATCAGAAGTATTAGCTTCAGGATTGTAGTTTAATGATTGTTCATCCAAACACCCGTACACTGTAGGTATACAATAATCTCCACAAAATGGAAGACCAGTATATACTTGCCAAAAAGGTGGAGCGTATGCTTTTAAAGCTCCTGCCCCATTGTTTGCAAATGGGTACATACCACCTTGCAGTGTTACAATATCATCTGAATTAATAAGTCTAAATGAGTTGTGCATAGTCTGAAAAGCGACTTCTGCAGGAGGGGTTTGTAGATTAGCTATCTCAAAGTAATAAACCTTAACAGGCTTATCTGTTTCTAAAGTTATACCAAACTCTTGCGAGTAAGATCCAGGTCCCATAGTATATGTACCAAGAATACTATCCTCTTGTACTACACCTATATAGCAATCACCCCAACCGTCACCACCGTCATCCTCTATAATAAGAGTGTAGTTACATGTAGGTATGATTTCGTTTAATGTAGCGTTAGGATTATAATTATATGAATTAAAATTTAAACACCCTAACGTGTGTAATGTTTCACAACTACCATCATCAAAGTTAGCAAAAGGATTAAAATCTATATACGTGTTATTTGTGCACCCCTCTACAATAGGTAAATCACATTGCTCTAACCATATAGGACCTGAATAAGCAGTGCTACCAAAAGAAGCCGAATCTAAAGACCATAAAGTATCTAAACTACCACAAGGCTCTGCGTCACCAAGTATTATAAAATCTCCATCTGTACCACCACCGTATAAAGACCCTTCAAGCCCGTCACCGTATACGTCACTTAATATAAGCTCTACACCAGTTTCAGGTACACATAAATCGTATACAATAGTTTGATTAGATTGTTCGTAAGAGTACTCACCAGCTATTACACTTTCTACAGATTGTCCATTAGATAAATCTGTTAATATCCATCCTGTTTCACCTGGATACTGATCTAAAGTAATTTCAAGAATTATTTTAGCTTCACCGTCAGAACAGCTTACACCAACACAACTGTTGTCGTCTTCTTCAGCCCAAGGGTTAAAGTTAGGAGCTTCTGGGTCTGTACATCCAAACACAGGAAACTCACAGCTAAAATCTTCAACATTTGCTTCAGGATTGTAATTTAAGGCCAACATATTCATGCAACCTTGAATTGTATCTATAGGCAAAGGACAATCTCCTGCGTCATAATTAAACTCTTCACAGTTAAAGTTTATAGGATTTCCATTCCACGTGTAAGAACCGTCATCGCAAAAACCATCACCTAACCAGTTGTCTGGAGATGGTGTTCCATTGCAATCTACAAATATACTGTCTTGAGAGTAAACGCTTGTGGAAATAAGCGTAAATAAAATAATTAGTCTGGTTAGCATTTCCATCGTCTTCGTGCTTGTCGGATTCTTGAGTTAGGGTTATTTCTAGTTTTTGCACTACTACGCTTTAGTTGACCTAAAGATCTAGCACAATAAGATTTTCTTCTTTTAGCTGCCTTACTACCTTTTTTAACTTTACCAGTTACAGCAGTTTTAAGTTTGCTACCAGGATTTGCACGTCTATAAGCTTTGACACCTTTTTGTGTCATACCAGCACCTTTTTTAGTAGGTCTAAAATTACCAGACTTAATACTGGTTTTTATACCCATACCTTTTTTTGCTTTTTTTATTACCTTAGCCATTATCTTTTACTCTTACGAACAGCTTTAACTTTTCTTTTTCTTTTATACTTAGACACTCTACCTTTTGTGTTTTTTTCTTTTTGAGCTCTACGCTTCTCACTAGGTGTAAGCTCACTCCAGGTTGTAGGTGTTTTTTTACTAATTCTTTTAGTAGGGCGAAAAGTATTTTCTCCGCCCTTATAATCTTTTTTACCTTTGGGTGTACGCCAGTCTTCTTTGAACCAGCGTTTAAGTCGTAAACCTGCTGCCGTCTTTCTAACTGCCATTATTTCTTTTTCTTACCACCTTCACCCCAGTTAGCAGCACCTACTTTTCGACACTTAGCCATTGCACCACTTCTATAAGCTGAAGTCTTAGGTCCGTATCTAGATACTACCTTGTGATAGCAAGCATCTTTTACAGAGCCACCCTTCTTCATACTTTTAACTTTTTTCTTTCGCTTTACAGCTTTACAAGTACAACCTTTATGCATTATTTTCCAACTTGTTTCATTGCTAATTTGTGAGCTTCAGTAAAAGACTTTCCAGACAGCATAGCTTTTTTCATAGAAGCCATGTGTTTAGCAGTATGATGAACTGAATGTTTCTTCATAGTTGCCTTTTGTCTATCTGTTAGACCTTTTGATTTCTTAACTGCTTTAGCCATATCTTATTTATTAGCGAATTTCTCTACCCCAGAAATACCAAACGAGCCTAACACAACCCAAACAAATGAATCGTATACAAACTCGTTTATTACTAGGTCTGATCCAACCCACCCTGTAACAAGGTCAGCTATCATTATCAAACACATTATTGCAAAAGCTATAAATCCAACTATAGCCTTTTCATTCCAAGCGTTATCGTTTTTAAATATTTCCATTTTATTCTTCTGTATCTGTATGCCACTCTGAGCTAGCCATCTCAACCTTTATCTGATCATGAGTGTATGTTGTTTTACCACTTAAAAAAGATGGCTGCTCACCACTATACTTTACTAAAGCTTTAGTCCCGTCAAGACTATATCTTAACATAGCATCATTTCTATTTATAAGCTTAGAAAAATCTATAACAGAGTTTTCATCTGTAATTTCTGTTGTATCTATTATAACGTATGTAACCATAATTTAAGGAGTATCAGATGAGAATGTAATACCACCAGATGTTATACCTGGATTTCCATTTAATTTTACTAAAGATAAATCACTAAAAACTATACCAGCAGCACCACTATTTTGTCCAGCTAACTGCATAGGAAGACTAGTTCTATCAACTCCAGTCCAAGCAAAGTACACCACGTTAGTTCCAACAGCATGAGATACTGTTTCATAAGAGTTACCATCCCAAATACTAAAATGATCTGAACCATCAAAGTCACTGGTAGAAACAATAGTGTAGGTTGCTTTATATCTATTACCTTCTGTCAACGTTACTCCATCAGCACACTGCATAAAAACTCTACCAGCGTTACCATCAGGAGTTGTAACGTTAATAGTTAACTCTCCGTTCTGCACAACAGCTGTAGTAGCTCCACTACCACTAGTTTGCAAGTTGTAACCAAGACTTGATAAAGTAGTAGTAGATAAAGTTCCAGAGTTACTAAAGTCTGGAGTCTTTAACAACTCTGATGTAAACCCAGGATTATCTTGATCGTGAATTATACCATTTGCTTTATCATCAAATGAGCCATTACCAAATTTATAGTATTGTTGCAAGGCAGAACTACTAGTGTAGTTTCCTTGATTAATTCTTAAATTTATAGGCTTACCATTATTATATAAAGCTTCTACAGCGTTAGCTGATAGAACTACATTCCATATTCCTAGTTGACTAATAGACATATTATGATAAAGAGTACCATGACTCCTACCTATCCTAAACTCTAAATTACTTGTAAAATCAACAGAGGAACGATCTGATATATCTGTTGTAGTTGTAGCATCATCATGATTTAAATATATAACTTGATTTCCATCTCTATCGCCTGTGCAAACTACATGGACCCAAGTATCAGCTGGAACACCTGTGACAATAGATGAGTCAGTAGGAGTACCCCAATCAGAAAATAATTGTAACTCTCCAGTAACACCTGTAGTTCTTAGTGCTACACCTATATTATTTGTACTACTATCACTTCTATTACCCCATATAACACTATATTGAGTCCACTCTCTTACTTTAATCCAGCAAGAAACAGAAAAGTCATTTGTATTGAAGTCTATTAAACCACAGTCAACAAAATCGTCAGTACCATCAAATACGGCACTATACTTAGCTTCTACTGCTTGAGTAGATGATATGTTACTTGCAAGACTAAGCATATACTATACTGGTGCGAAATAACAAATACAAGCTCCTGAGTGAAGCTCGACATAATCCCATCTACCAAAAACAGTAATACCTTTTGGAAAGATTTGACCACTAGCACCTACACTTAAATCTGTAGCGTTGCCAGCTTCCCCAAAACCATTTGTTGCATCATCATGATTATTTTCTGCAGTAACAGTACTAAAGGAACCTATTTCACCTCCTAAGTTTTCTAAAGCTTGAAATTGTGTATCCTCTAAAAAAGTTATAGAACACACATATCTTGTTGCAGAAGATCCATTTAAGTCACAAACATCTCCATCATTATCTAGATAACTAGATCCATACTGACCTAAACTTGCTTCTTGGAATTTTGCTCCTGATAAAGCCATAATATTTTATTTTAAATTTTTATTTTATACGCAAATGTAATGATAATTTTTTAATTATAATAAAATTATTATCTTTGAACTAATTTAATCTAAGCCAATGAGGAATTACCTGAAGTATCTTAGCGATACCTTGTACTCCTTCAAAAGAAAGTACAATCTTACAGATAACCAAATAAGGTTTCTTCTTTTTATAAATGATGAAAAGAAATCTTTTACTAAAAGGTTTGTAAGAGAAAACATGTACATTAGTCAAATATTTAATGACAAGATGTTTCCTGAACTAGTTAAAAGGGATTACATTTTTGTATTTGAAAAACGAGCCTGGAAATCAAACCAACCCAACCAGTATCGTGTTACAGGTAAAACCAGGAGGTTGGTAGATAAATTTTATAACGTCTTAGAAGGCAAAGAAGAACTTTAAAATGAAAGCAATTAAAAAAGCACCAGGCGGTGCATCAATAAAAAAGAAAACAATGTCTATGTATGCTGATGGTGGTAAAATGCCTAAGTATAAAGATGGAGGTAAATTAAAAATGGTTAAAGGTCCTGATGGTAAAATGGTTCCATTCTATGCTAATGATGGGAAAGGTAAAATGAAGAATGGTGGTGCTTTAAAAAAAATGAAGGCTATGTATGGTTCAAAAGTAAAAATGGCTAAACATGGATCTAAAGTAAAGATGGCTGGTAAAGGAGCCTACATGAAAGGAAAATAAATGAAATCATCCCTTAAGAGGTCCATAGGAGAAGTAGTCACTGATTACGGAACTAAGGTAATGAAAGTAATGAAGAAAAGGCTACAACGTAGCCTTTTTGATTTTTACGGAGACGTAAAAGCTGATAACCTTAGAACAAGAGAAGCTGTAAATGCCCCAACAACTCCTGTTGATGGTGATGGTGGTATTATATACACTAAATCTGCAGACGGAAAATTATACTATAAAAGTAACGAGGTTGCAGAGGTTGAGCTTAGTGCTTCTGATACAGTATTAACTTCAGAGCAAGTTCAGGATATTGTTGGAGGAATGCTTGTAGGAACTGAAACAAGGATTGGAGTTACTTATGATGACACTAACGGTAGAATCGACTTTGTTGTTGATGACATGACTGCAGATACTAACACCCAAAACACAACCACTCTTTCTTTTGTTGATAGCTCTGATGATATTTTATTAAGAAATACAACAGGTGGGGCTGGATCAGGAACAGACGATATAAAGTTTGTTGCAGGATCTAACGTAACCTTAACTCATACTGATGCTGACAATATAACCATAGCATCTACAGATACCAATACTACTTACTCAGAGGCTACAGGATCAGCAGAAGGTCTTATGTCTATTGCACACCATGATAAACTTGATGGTATTGAGGCTAGTGCTACAGCAGATCAAACTCAAGCGGATATAAACTCTTTAAATGTAACAGCAGCTTCTTGTTCTGGAAATGCAGCAACTGCTACGGCATTAGCAACAGCTAGAGCAATTAATGGAGTTGATTTTGATGGTACTGCACCTATAACAATTACAGCTGCTGGATCTACTTTATCAGATACAGTAACAGTAGCTAAAGGTGGTACAGGAGCTACAACCTTAACATCTAATGCTTTACTTACAGGTAACGGAACGTCAGCTATACAAGCTGAATCTGATCTAACCTTTACTAGTGGAACACTTATATTATCAGATAGTAATACTAGTAAACCTATATTTCAAATAAAAAGTACGGGTGGGTTTGCTCACATAGGTGGTTCTTTAGATTTTATAACAGATGAGGGTAATGCTGGGGCAAGTGGTGATGTATTAGGTAGGGTTCGTTTTATTGGTGATAACGCTGACCAAGATGTGCCACAACAAACTTATGCTCAGATTCAAGGTAAAGTTGATGTTGCAACAGACGGTGAGGAGTCTGGTATATTAGAGTTGCAAGTTGCTAATCACGATGACGACTTAGGAACTGGGCTTACTTTAACAGGTGGTAGCACTAATGATGAAATAGATGTCACTGTTGGACTGGGAAGTTCATCACTAACAACTATAGTTGGTGACCTTCAGGTTGATGGAAACGATATAAAAGATGATGATGGTACAACTTGTATAACATTTGATAGCTCTGGTAATACAACTATAGCTGGGACTACTTCAGGAACTTTCTCAGGTAACCTAACGGGTAACGCTTCAGGATCGTCAGGTTCGTGCACAGGTCAAGCAGCTACTGTAGCTACGATAGCAGGGCTAGCACCTAACACTGCCACAACTGCTGCTGCGCAACCTAATATAACATCTCTTCATTCGAGTATTGCAATAACGAAACAGGTTAAGGTAACTTTAAGTACAGCAAATTGTAACGCTTTACATACTACGCCAATAGAATTAGTAGCAGCTCAAGGTGCTAATACAGTTATAGTACCTACGGGTGGAATGATAAGAATTGATAGAGCCTCTACTCAAAGTAATTCTTCTGCAGATGTAAACATTCATTACGAAGATAAAGAGCCAGGGGCTATTAATCAGACTGCACTAGCTCATTTCAGAAGGTTTATGTATAACGAGAGTGGAGATAGAGTTTTTCATATAATACCAGCAATGCCTTATTATGAGGTATCACAAAATTTAACCGATGATGTAAATAAAGCTGTAGAAATTTCTGTTGACTCAGCATTTACAACTAATTGTTTTACTAGCATAGATATTTATTTAACATATAACGTATTTGATATTTCATAATTATGGCATTAGCAGATAAAAAACACGAAAGATTTTTTTCAACTACAGGTTCTGATGCAGATAAAGTATCTGAATCTAAACTTGCTGAAGTAAAAGATTTGTGGGACAAAGACGTTGCTAGTGGTAGTAACTTAAACTTACTAAACGATCCTAACCTTGGTCCATTAGTATATCAAATGCAGAAAATGCAAGACGAGTTAGACTCTTTAAGAGATCACTTAGTTAATGATGTTGTAGGTCAAACAGGTGCAACTGGTGCTACAGGACCACAAGGACCTGCAGGTAATAACGGAAGTGATGGAGCAGATGGAACAACACCCACTATGACAAGTTTAAGTGGTAGTAGTTTACCTACAAGTAGTAGGGGTTTGTCTAAAGGTAAACTGTATAACGATAGAGGAATAGTTAAAATAGCATAATAATAAATAATTTTCATATATTTGCAAACACACATAATTTAAAATAAAATGGCAACAGTAACACCAAAATTAACATTAACGAGTACAGATCTGTTATCTCAGAATTTAAACTTATCTGTATCTACATCTATAACAGCATCTCACACAAGTGGTTTAGCTCGTGCACCTATTACATCAACAGCTATAGGTACAGCGTCTGGACAAGTTACCTTGTACACAGCAGATGATTTTGCGGCAATAGCTTACTTGTATGTAAAAAATACAGATAGCACAGCTACAAATTACATTTATGTATACACTGCTTCTAATAACTGGTTGAAGATAGCTGGTGGAGAGTTCGCTTTCCTACCATTAATAGCTGATGACACTCTTAAGGCTTACGCTACTACTAGTGGGTCTATAGTAGAGTGGATGGTATTTGGTACTGATCAATAGGATTAGGACTTATACTTTTTTTGATTATCACTTTTTAACTTCTTGCAATCATCACATCGGCAGCCTTTTCTATAGGCTGTTAGTGATGGGCAAGGTTTACCCTGCCTGTTTCTAGCTGCACTATAATTACAACTCTTGTGCGAGAAAGCAATATTATCAATATCAAAAAATAACCCCTTAGGATCTTCTGAGTGAAGCCAAGGGGTTTTGTGTTCTATAGTAAAATTATCTGGGTCTTTTATCTCTGCAGCACATTGATAGCACCAGTGTAAATCTAATTGTTTAGCAAACTCAAATAGAAGGGTCTTCTTAAGTCTGTTGGCAGCAGTTCCAGGATCTATACCCAGCTGCCTAGTCTTCTCTTTCTTGATCCCCATCGTCAGTTGATACACTAATTACATTACCAATAGGGTCTTGACAGACTACAACACATAAGTCGTCAACCCAAAAAACACTGTATATTATATTTAAAGTGCTACCGTACATTTTGCCAAGGTATAAAAATTTTTTGAGATGTAAAAAGGGTGGGGGTTATATATTATAGTAACGTGCACGATTCCAAACCCGAAACCGAATCTCTGCATGGGGGTACCTTAAGTCAAACCCAAACCACCGATTACAAACACCGATTACTATATTAGGTTCAGCTGTAACTAAAGTATAACTAGGCTAGTATTTATCTACTCTGAAGGGATATTTAATTCTTGTACAGGAATAGGTCAGATGGTTGCAGCTGCAGTTGATCCAATGAACGATGATTCAACCCTCTGCTTGATGATCATTTTACCCTCTGCTTCCAGACGGACTGTATCCGATGACTTGGGGTATCATCCTGTCTAAATGTGTGTGAGAGGGACAGAGATAGGGAGTAAACCCCCCAAACCTAACTCCTACCATCAAATCATCCACTTTAATGCATCAACATACCACAGGATAATTATCGTGTGTTACAGGGCTTCTAACTAATTACGTGGTATAATTATTTTACCACTCTCCTGTAGGTAACTATTGGGCATAAAAAAAGGGAGCAAACGCTCCCCTTGATTAGTCATCGTACATTGATTTAAACAAAGCACATAGGACTACGATGGATAGTAACAGGCTAATCAACTTCATGACCATCCTCCTGTAACATTTCAGATGGTACATCTTGTGATGATGGGCATACCTTATCAATGATTCTATCCATAAGACTTGTTAAAGCCTCATCATCGAAGTCTACATCGAATTGAATATCCTCTGCTACACTTTCCCAATTTACATCCTCATAGCTGAGGTTATAATCATTAAGGCAGACTTCGTTACCACGATTAATTTCAAACTGCTCATCACATACTTCAACATCACTCTCTGCATTACTTGTAAATGAATCACCAATACTATCTGCATCAAGATTAAAACTAAGTAGTTCTCTCTCTGTTACTCTGTTGAAAGCATCAGTTAAGATATGTCTAAGGTCATCAGCCTCGATACCACCTTTATTAATGTTAGTTTCGATGTCTAATACCTTAGCGTTAAGGTCTTCTAACTGCTCAGTCATAGACTTAACTTCATTGTACAGGTTAGCCAATGGCTCTAACTGATTTTCAAAGGCTTTAGCCTTGCTAACTAATTGGTGAATGTCTGAGATAATCTCTCTTGAAAAATTGTTCATTGTAATTTGGTTTAATTGGTTAATAATGGTGTAAAGATAATTAAATAAACGATACATCCAAAAACAAAAAAAGGGAGCATCTCTGCTCCCCTGTTTTCATATGTGTACCTGTTACACAAGTACCGATGTTTTGGTAGGCTCTTGTAACCATCTAACGATAGTATTGTAGGCAACAAGATTCTTCTTGTATCCTGCACCTACCATCAAGTGATTAAGGTCTTTATCTTTCTTCTCCATGTGGTTAGTGTAACGAGTAACTGCGTTAAACAATGTCCATAGGCTTTCCCCACCTTTCTGCTCTTTCTCGATGTTGTACGCCTTAGCAAACATCTGCACATTATTCTTGGTGCGTGTACCTATCTCTGTTTTACCCTGTGGATTGAATATGTTGTTGATTACCTTAGTAACAATATCCTGTGTAATCTCTGCAGATGCCATAGCGTTGTAATTCTCTATAACCTTAGCCTCCCCATTCATAGCTGATTCAAAACCTTTAATAGCCTGTGCTAATCTATCACTTGCAGATGCAGTATGTCTAAACTTACTGATGTCTTTAAGGGCAAGGTGAAAAGTATTAGAGCATACCACCACTTCGTTAGTACTACCAAAGCCAATGCTTGAGCTACCATCATGAGAGTTAAGGCAAGTGATAAATCTCTTGATACCATTGTTCTGATAGTTACCTACATTAACTTGTGGTAGTGATAGCTGAAAGTATACCTTCTTACTATCCTGTAGGTTACCACCTCTTAAATCTCCACCATATTGCCCTTGTAGGTCTACTAAAGTTTCAGCTAAAACATCATTCTGCATCACTTCATATCTTGAGCCTACAACACCAAGGTTTAGATTGTTATCACTTCTAAATAATCCTCTACTTGTTGTTGTAAGGATTGTACCATCTTCATGTGTTGATGTTAATGGAAGGTCTAAAACGTTCCACGCATTACCTGTATCAGATAACAGGTTGGCTATGTTTAAGCCTCTTTTAATTTGCTTGTCATTTGTCATAACTAAAGGTTTAATTGGATTGGTTGTTGTGCCTTCTGAAAAGTTAGGCATCTCGTTTAAAAAATTCTCTACGATGTTCGTACTCATAATTTAATTGGTTAATTGGTTAATAATTTCAGCTAAGATATAAATTAATATTAGACTACCAAAACTTTTTTTCAGCTAATAAAAAAGGGGAGTATTACCTCCCCCCTTAACCAATCAACACCAACTAAAAACTTGTCAAGCAATTGGGACAACAGGAGAACACATCTGTGTACTGCACCACATCATCACAATTGGTACACAGGTCTGTATATATGTGCGTGGTATCATTACCACCATCGCCATCCTTAATCATCTGCTTCATAACTTCCATAGTTACTGCCTCTGTTTCCTTCCACATCTGAAAGTAATTCTGATTCCTGTCGCATAACTCATGTATGTCGTTAAGGTCTGTGATTAAGCTATAACCTTCTATTTCGGGTAATTCAAGTGTACCCTTATCCACATGTGAGAGAACTCTATTGATACTCCTCTGTATTAGTTTTAACCTAACTAATAACTCGTGTTCTTTAACTGAAAAATCTACCTTCATATCTGATTACTTTTAAGTTCTACTACAATAAATACTCTCTAATCTTCTGTACTGATAATCATACAGGTGTGTACTATGGTAGAATATACCATCATCTGTAGCATCTACCTTATCATCTCTATCCTCTATCAGACCATTCATCCCTGTAAGATAATGTTGTAATTCCAATTCTCTATCAGCTAACGCTTTAGCAAACTCTATCTGATTAAGTATGCGTACCTCGTTTACGTTACATAGTATCTCTACTGCGTAAGCATCCTTGAATAAAGAATAATACCGATAGCTTCCACTATCATCAAGGCCATCCTCTGATATGTCATAAAACTCATACCCATTCTCCACCTTCTCTACTTCCATAACATCTTCTTCCTCATTCTTGTAAGCCTCAGTCTTACAATAAGCATCAGCCTCCTGTTTAGTATCGAATACCTTTATCTCTGTACCATTATCTGAAGAATAACCTTCTCCATTCCACGTATCTACTACGATGTACTTTTGATTCTGTTTCATTTTGATTTGGTTTAATTGGTTAATATTTCACAAACATACACTTTTCTTTTGAAACCACAATACCTGTAATATATATTTATCGGTTTATCGGTTTAAAAGGGTATATATATGCCCTTAAACTTATAAACCTATAACTCCCTCCTCCTATTATGTTTCCAAAAACTCTTGAAACCCCCAGCACTAAAGGATCGTGGGAGTGCGTATGTGTGTGTGCGTGTGAGGAGTGAAGCTACATGCGAGAATCGACAGAATATAGTTAGGGCTACTGCATAACATTGTGACTTTGCACCACATTGTATATTAAAAAGGGTTTTCAATCTTCGTACACAAACAATATAATACACTATCGTGTACGAAATTGGTTTTTCTTTTTAAATTTATTTAGAAATAAAAGCCATGTGGAAGTACATCACTTAAAGAGGGGTAAAGTTATAAGAAATAATATTAATAATCAACAAGGGAAAGAATTATTTTTATTTATTTGTGAGATTAAATTATTTTATATATCATTGCAGAAGTAATTAACCAAATTAAACCAATTTATTATGGAACACAACAACAAACTTATTGCAGAATTTATGGGGTGTACTCATCCCTTTAATAATGTAACAGATGCTACCTTATATAATGTTAGTCATGGTACGTTTGAATTAAGTGATTTAAGGTATGATGTATCTTGGGATTGGCTTATGCCAGTAGTCCAAAAGATAGGGGATGAATATCTTAACACACCATTTGATGAGACATACTCACACCTTACAGAGGGGTACGAAAACATATGGACTATAGAAGATACATATAAGGCAGTAGTAGAATTTATTAAAGACCAAAACACAGAAGTTATTGGCTCTTTTAATGAGAACGGAGACTTAATATAAAACCAAAACAATTATGAATTATGGGATACATAAGCGAAGTACACATAGCAGTACCAAAGAAAGATGAGGCAGAGTTAGATGCCATCATGAATAGGCTCGACTTGTTAGAGAGTGAGAATGAATGTGGAGACAATAGGTTTTATAAAAGTAACCACACACAGAGGTGGAAGGAAATTAGTAATGGCGTTACCATAGATAAGTCTAAAGATATTATTTTATATCAAGCAGGTTGTCTTAAGTGGTACGAAGAATATAAAGATGTACAAGAGATAAATTCATTTATAGAAATGGGCGAGGAAGATGGTAGGTGTATTGTATGTGTTGGAGAAGATAACGTAGTACACTCAGATATAGGAGACTATGGGGATGTGTTCAATGTATATATGAAAGTAGAATTAACTTAACCTTAAATTAAATAAAAATGGAAAACGAAAATGTAATTCAATGGGGATGGGAGAAAGGTAACCCATCTAACATGAGAAGTAAAGAACATCAAGCGTTCTTAATCAAGGAGTATAATAAGAATAGACTAGAAAAAGATCACGTCAAAGATATGGCTGAACTTAACAGAGCCTTACTAACTAACGAAGTAAAGCATCTTGGTATGCGTAGCGTAACAATAACTGAACGCAGAGTGTATTACAAATCAG
>Ga0209337_1000782_pt1 | contig 25311 bp, 28 predicted proteins | sample LinPmetageLP53_FD_184044 | JGI IMG/M metagenome (GOLD analysis project Ga0209337, IMG submission 184044) | Marine viral communities from the Pacific Ocean - LP-53 (SPAdes) (version 2) | ecosystem: Environmental > Aquatic > Marine > Oceanic | place: Pacific Ocean | collected 2010-02-08 | reverse complement strand
AAATGGAGCAATAACTAATTCTGCAACTTCTATTGATTTAACTGATGCATCAGAGTTTCCAACAACAGGTTTTATAATGATTGAAAAAGTAGATTCGACTTCAGGTTTATTTGTAAATGAAGTTATTCAATATACAGGTAAATCTACAAATCAATTAACTGGATGTACAAGAGGAACTAGTGCACCTTTTAGAGGTTCATCTCCAGCTAAAACAACAGCTACTTCTCACGCTGATGATGCAAAAGTTTTTGGTTCCTACCAAGTAGCATCTTTAAATACTACATCTGTTCCATATGCAGGACAACCAGCTACTCTTACTCAATTTGATGGTATAAACATTACATTAGTAAATGCTGCTACTAGCACTGAAACAGGAGGCGGTTTCCAGTGTACAATTGGACCAATAAATGATAGAGCTTAATTATGGCAGGATTATCTTACAGTGACTTGGTTACAAATATTAGAAATTACACAGAAGTAGATTCTAATGTTTTAACAACAGCAGTTTTAGAAAATATTATTTTAAATGCACAATATAGAATAATGCGTGATGCGCCTATTGATGCTGATAGAAAACAACAAGATGGTGCTTTAGTAACTGGTCAATCGACTATTAATTGTCCTGCAGGAGCATTATTTATTAGAGCCATACAAGTTTATGACTCAACATCAGCTGTAACTGGAGCAAATGTTTTTTTAGAAAAAAAAGATATTACATATTTACAAGAATATGTGCCATCAACAGAGACAGCAAAAAGAGGACAACCTAAATATTACGCTATGTTTGGAGATGCTACAGGCAATTCAGACACGACTTCAGGTCGACTAATGTTTGCCCCTGTGCCCGATACTACATACAAATATAGAGTTCATTTTAATAAAATGCCAGCTACTTTAGAATCTGGTAATACTACTAATTATATTAGCTTGAATTTTCCTAACGGCCTATTATACGCTTGTTTAGCAGAGACATATGCTTTCTTAAAAGGGCCAGCAGATATGTTGACACTTTATGAAAATAAGTATAAACAAGAGCTAGATAAGTTTGGTGTAGAGCAAATCGGCAGAAGAAGAAGAGATGACTACACAGATGGCACTGTTAGAATAACTATTCCGTCAACAAACCCGTAAAAATTAGGAGATAAATTATGGCAATAACATCAGCAATATGTAACAGTTTTAAAACTGAAATTTTAAAAGCAGTTCACAATTTCACAGCATCATCTGGTAATACTTTTAACCTAGCTCTATACACAAGTTCAGCGACACTAAATAAATCAACTACGGCTTATACAACTTCAAATGAAGTAGCTAACGGTAATGGTTACACTACTAAAGGAAATGCACTTACAAGTGTTACTCCTGTTTTATCTACAGACACAGCAGTTTGTGATTTCTCAGATACAAGTTTTACATCTGCTTCTTTCACAGCAAGAGGGTGTTTAATTTTTAATGATTCAGCATCAGGTGATCCAGCAGTTTGTGCAATTGACTTTGGCGCAGATAAAACTGTAACAAGTGGAACGTTTACAATTCAGTTTCCAACAGCAGACGCATCAAACGCGATCATCAGAATAGCGTAAGGAGGTCCTTCTTATGGCTTCTACCTGGGGTAATAATACTTGGGGAGCTAACGCTTGGCAATCCGACGTAATAACCGAATCACTTACAGGATTAAGTTTAACTTCTTCAATTGGAACAGCAGATGGCTTTAACCAAGCTGGTTGGGGAAGACAAGCATATGGTAACTCTGGTTGGGGTGTAGAGTATGCAGTTGAATTAGGTGGAGTATCTGCAACCTCTTCTTTAGGAACACCAACAGCAGAAGAATTTTTAAACATTACCCCTACAGGTTTATCGGCAACAATATCTTTAGGAACACCGACAGCTTTTGATATCGTGACAATTACACCAACAGGTGTTTCTGCAACATCTAGTGTTGGAACATTAGAAGCATACAATGAAATTGGTTGGGGTCGTGACGGTTGGGGTGAAGAAGCATGGGGTAGAGCAAATGATGCTATTGCAGAGTTAACAGGACAAGCTGCAACCTCTTCAGTAGGAGCATTAACACCTGCAGATGTCATGGGTGTAACTGGATTGAGTGCAACCACTTCTCTTGGAAGCTCTACAGTTATTGGAAACGTAACAGTTGTTTCAACAGGACAAGCAGCAACATCTTCAGTTGGAGCTTTAAGTCCTGCTGATGTTATTGGTGTATCAGGACAATCAACCACTTCCTCTGTTGGATCAATAGCACCCGCAGATGTTGTGGGTTTAACTGGGTTAGGTGCTTCAATATCTTTAGGTAATGAAGAAGTAACTTCAAATCCTATTTTAAATTTAACAGGTTTATCTGCAACGTCTTCTGTTGGAGCTTTAGCACCCGCTGATGTAATGGGATTAACAGGTTTATCTGCAACGTTTTCTGTTGGATCTATATCACCAATAGATGTTATGGGATTAACAGGCCAATCTGCAACATCCTCTGTAGCTTTTTTTGGCGCTGCTTCTGGATTCGGAATTCAAGCATATTCTAATGTTGAAACTGGCTCAAATTCTTCGTATTCTAATGTTGACACTGGCTCAAATTCTTCGTATACCAATGTTGCAACAGGATCAAATACAAGTTATACTGACGCTGCTTAATAGGAGATAAAATATGGCATCAACTTTTTCAAGTGATTTAAAACTAGAATTAATGGCTACTGGTGAAAACGCTGGTACTTGGGGAACAAAAACAAACGCTAATTTAAACTTAATTCAACAATCAGTTGCTGGATATCAAGCTATTGATGTGGCATCTGGAGACGTTACTCTTGCTATGAGTGATGCAACTATTTCTAATGCAAGAAATATGACATTAGAATTTACAGGAACCTTAGCTGGAAATAGAACTGTAAACTTTCCTGCAAGTATAGAAAAAATGTTTAACGTAATTGATTCAACTAATCACGCAGGATATACTTTAACTTTTAAAGTTACAAGTGCTGCGGGTTTTTTATTATGTGAAGGCAATAGTTACATTTGTCACTCAAACGGAACTAATATTATTAAAGACCATGAATTTAGAAAATGGAGAACGTTAACTGCAGCTGAAGTAATTCAAGCAGGAGCAAAATTATTTATAGATACAAATGGATCAGCATACACAGTCACACTACCTGCATCACCTGCTGTTGGTGATGAAGTGCATTTTGCAGATTCAAGATTTACTTTTGATACTAACGCATTGACTGTAGGTAGAAATAGTTCTAAAATAGCAAACACAACTGCCGATTTAGTAGTTAACACTGAAGGAGCATCTTTTGGATTAGTTTATTCTGGTTCAAACATAGGATGGACTTACACGGAGAAATAATATGGCAAATTACGAAGCAACAAAATACAATTTTTCAGGATCAGATCTTACAGGTATCGAAGGAATACCTACGGCAACTATTGTGCCGTGGTCTTCTTCTTCAGTGCCAACAGGATTTTTAGAATGTAATGGTCAAGCAGTTTCAAGATCAACTTACTCTGGATTGTTTGCAGTTATAGCTGCTACTTATGGAGCTGGTGATGGTTCATCAACTTTTAACGTGCCCGATCTTCAAGATAAAGTAGCGGTAAGTAAATCAAATAACAAAGCTTTAGCTTCAACAGGTGGAGCAAACACAGTATCTTCTACGGGTAATGTGGCAGGATCGACTGCAAACGCAACTCTTTCAGTAGCACAATTATCTGCGCATAGTCACTCAGTTGCAGCTGGTACTAGTGGTGGTCCAACTAATCCACAGTTTCGACAAACTTCTGCAGGAAACACTGGAAATGCAGGACAAGATGGTGGACATTCACACAATATGTCAGCTAACTTTTCTGGTGATGCAACCTCTGTAATACAACCTTACTTAACAGTAATATATATAATTAAAACATAAGGAGAAAAAAAATGGCAACAAATTCAAGATGGGTGATAATTTTTGACGATAAAAAAATTTTAAAACCCGGTGTAGTAGAGGGAGTTTATTTTTTAACAGATGATCCTATTTGGGATGATCCAAAATATTCTAATATTTGGGCAATACAATATGGCACATCTAATTCAAATGATGAGGTAGAGTATAGAGATGAAACACCTCACAGCACTTATGCAGCAGCTAACTTAGGTGATTTTAATGTTTTCATACAAAAATTTGATGCAGCGCATTTAGCTTTTTTACAGAGTGAGTGGGATGGAAATAACGTTGAAGAAGAAAGTGCAGAAGAAAAAATATCACGTTTAGGTGCAAGACCTAACTCATACGTTTCAGATCCAGTGTAGTTAATAGATTGTTTTTAATTTAAAAAGTTGTTATAACAGCTTTAATGTCTAGAAAAATAAATATTCAAAATGGTATTGGAATATTTGATGGTTATATTCTTGACGAAGAATGTGATAAAGTTATTAATCATTTTGAAGAGCAGGATAAATTTCAAAAAACTTTCACAAGAGATAAATCTGAAAACGCAAGTGTTTTAGATAAAAAAGATAATCAATTATTTTTAAATAGTTCTAACTTAACTATATGGAAAAAAGAATTTAAAACAATTCTAGCAAATTTTGATATTGCTTTAAAACATTATGAAAAAGAAACAGGAATCCTTAACGCATATGGAATAAAAGACTTTGAATTTTGTCCTTTAAAAATACAAAAAACTTTACCAAGCCAAGGTTATCATGTTTGGCATATTGAACACAGCAACTCATCCGTATATGATGCATATCGTGCATTAGTATTTAGTATATTTTTAAATACAATCGAAGAAGGCGGGGAAACTGAATTCTTACATCAATCTATAAGAGTTAAACCTGTAAAAGGAAGATGTGTAATTTGGCCTGCTGGTTTTCCTTATGTTCATAGAGGTAATCCTCCACTTAAGGATACTAAATATATTATTACTTCTTGGCTGTCTTTACCGATGGATTAGAATTTGTTTTTTCAAAGATATACTTACGTTTTTTCCAATTTGTTTTTTCTGTAATATTTAAAACCAAATTATATCTGTTTTCTTCATTAGTAGATTCTTCTACTTTATGTGAAATAAGAGGAGGAAAAAAATAATAGTCACCAGGATTTGGAGTTATTGATATATTTAGTTCTGGTAAAATTAAGGGACTACCCTTTGTTAAATATAAAATACCATGATAACATAAATGATCATGTTCTTCTACATAGTCATTTTTTTTAACCTCATTACCCCAAGCATCTACAATTGTTTTTGTTTCGTAAAAAAATTTAAATAAATTTGGATTAGATACTTGATGTTTATTTATACAATAATTTATAAATTTTGTTGTAAAAGGTTCATTTATAAAATCCTGCCAACCAGTCATGCCAGCTTTAACATTTGTTGCATATGAATTTTCTTTTGAAATTTTATTTTTAATTTTAATCATTATATTATGTATCTCTTCAGGATAAGGATAATTACCAAAAGTTATTTGTACAGTTCTTGGGTAAGTTACTACCAAACTTTTTGAGTGAGTTAATAATTGATCTTTACTTAAAATACTAATCATTAGTTTTAATATAGTTTAATTTGTGTGGATTATTTTTAACATAATTTAAATTTGTCATTGCTTCGTGTATTGTATTTAATTCTTGTATCTTTTGATATGGCAATGATGTTATAAAACAATTAACACTGTATCTTTCATGTTTAGTAACCTCTTTTACTTCATGAATCCAAAAAGGATTAGCAGGGAAAATTAAACCGTCTCCTGTTTTTAGTTCTACTTTGTGTTTTCCATTAAAAAAGTAAAAATCTCCGCCCTCATAATCTTCATTCAAATTTATAGTACAGCTTCCATGAATACCATGAGTCCAATCTATATGAGGATGTATCCAACCTCCTTTTTTGTAACACATAAGACGAAAAGCGTGTGCAAAATTAAATGTTCCCTCTACAGCGTAAGCACTAACTGAGTTTTTTTCTTTTAAAAAATTTATATAATCTTTAGTAAAATTAGATATTTTATTGTTAATCAATTTAAATGTTTCACTATTAGGGATTAAGGAAACAACATCAAAAGTAGATGTGGTAAGTTTACCTGTAATTGCATTTGCGCACTCTTCTTTATTTGCATTTTCCTTTCTTTCTTTAAATTCATTTATTAGTAATTTACACTGGTCAGCAGTTAAGATGTTTTTTTTTGTGAGTATTAGATCTTTATGGTTCATTTGTTTTTTTTATCTAGTATGATATACATACATCAAAAATGATTAGTTTAAAAGGTCTGGTTTTTACACAAAATAACTTGATTAGTAAACAATACTGTAAATATTTTATAGATTTTTTTGAAAACAATAAAGATAAATTAGAACAAGAAGATTCTTTAAAGTACAATAATAAAGATAATAAAAATTATCTTAACAAATGCATGGTGTTAAATTTGTCAAAATATCAAAAACAACAAAAGTTTAAAAAACCTCTATCATTTGCATTACATTACACAGACATTATTATAAAAAATTATGTAAATTATTTAAAAATAAATATAAGTAAAAATATCCCTAATCATTTTATGAAATTCACTGATAACGTTAGAATTATAAAATACGAAGAGGGAGGATATATTGATGATCATTTAGATATAGACAATTTTTTATACAGGGACGTAAGAGCTTCTTGTACTTTAAATCTAAACGATAATTATGAAGGTGGTAGCTTTAACTTTTTTGAAAAAAAATATCAATTAAAATTAAAAGAGGGACAAGGATTAATATTTCCATCTGACCAATATTGGATTCATGGCACAAGTCCAGTAATTAAAGGGAACAGGTACTCTATTAACTGTTTTATAAAACCTTAAAACATGAAATTAACTTATCAATATCAAGATAAACTTTTTTGGATACATAATTTTTTACCTGAAAATTTTTACAAAAAAATTCACAAACTTATTTGCAGTGGACATAAAGATGTAAAACAGCCTTCTAAAGAAATTTGGGATCCTTTATTAATAAAAAATTTAAAAAGTCCTTTTAGAATTGAAATGGAAAAAAATTTTTTTAAACAATATTGTATCTTATTAAAACATCAACCTTTTTTAAATTTTAAAGATAGTAACATATCTTTTTTAATTCATAAGATGCAAAAAGGTTCTGGAATAAATTGGCACTCAGATCATAATAGTTATGCTGCTGCTACTTATTTTGTTAATAAAAGATGGAATGAAAATTGGGGCGGAGAATTTATGTTTAAAGATAAAAATTCACACGGATATATTCCAGTAGTTGGTAACAGTCTTATATTAATTAAAACTCCTTTAACTCATAAGGTAAATAATATTTTAAATCCTTATCCTTCAAGACTAAGTATTCAATCATTTATCTATTAATTTACAGGTGGGCTTTAGTATCTAATGCCAAATAGTCATAATTTAAGCTTGTCAATAGCTTGAAAACCATATAATTCTAGCTTTCATAATTTTCATTACTAATATATAACATACCTATTATGTTACAAAAAGTACAATTTCTACCAGGCTTTAACAAACAGATTACAGACACTCAAGCAGAGGGTCAATGGGTTGACGGAGATAACGTAAGATTTAGATATGGAACACCTGAAAAAATAGGTGGTTGGCAGCAACTAGGTAATAATAAATTAACAGGTGCGGCTAGAGCTATGCACCATATCGTAAATAGAAACGGTCAAAAGTTTTCAATTATAGGCACAAATAAAATTTTATATGTTTATTCGGGAGGTGTGTTTTATGACATACATCCTATTAGAGCTACAAACACACTTACTAGCGCTTTTACCACAACTAATGGATCAGCTATAGTTACAATAACTTTTTCTTCTAGTCACGGTCTTGTACCCGGAGACATAGTATTACTAGATAATTTTAGCACTATTACAGGATCTAATTTTGGAGCTTCTGATTTTGATGATAAAAAATTTATGGTAACAAGCACACCAACAAACGCAACGATAACAATTACAATGCCATCAAATGAAACTGGTTCAGGTGCCACAACATCAGGTGGTATTAGAGTTCAGTCTTATTATTCAGTTGGACCAGCAGAACAGTTACCAGGTTTTGGTTGGGGTTTAGCTTCTTTTGGTGGTACAGTTGCTAACGCACTTACAACAACTTTGAACGGAGCTATCAATGCGTCTACTACAACTGTAGTTTTAACAAGCGTTGTTAACTTTCCATCAACAGGTACAAACTTTATAAAAATAGATACAGAAGAAATGTCTTACACAGGTATTACAGGTAATACATTAACAGGTGTAACAAGAGGTGTAAGAAACACAACTGCAGCATCTCACTCTGATGGTGCAACAATTACAAATACTTCTGACTTTATAGCATGGGGCGAAGCTGCATCAGGAGATCTAGTGATCGATCCAGGTCTTTGGTCGATAGATAACTTTGGTGGTAAAATTATTGCACTGATACATAACGCGCAAGTTTTTGAATGGAACTCAAATTTAACAAATGCAACAGGAACAAGAGCAACAATTATATCTGGTGCACCAACTTCATCAAGAGATATGTTAGTATCTACACCTGATAGACACTTAGTATTTTTTGGAACTGAAACAACGATTGGTGATTCATCAACACAAGATGAAATGTTTATAAGATTTTCTAATCAAGAAGATATTAACACGTATACACCTACAGCTACTAACACTGCTGGTACACAAAGATTAGCTGATGGATCTAGAATTATGGGAGCTGTTAGAGGCCGTGATGCAATTTACGTTTGGACTGACACTGCCTTATTTACACAAAGATTTATTGGCCCACCATTTACGTTTGGTTTTGCACAGGTAGGAACTAACTGTGGATTGATAGGACAGAACGCTGCGGTAGAAGTAGATGGTGCTGCGTATTGGTTTTCAGAAAATGGTTTCTTTAAATATGCTGGTGCCTTACAATCATTACCATGTTTAGTAGAGGACTTTGTATTTAATAATTTAAATACTACAGCCAATCAACTTATAAACGCTGGACTAAATAATTTGTTTGGTGAAATTAATTGGTTTTATTCTTCTTCAGGATCAACTGTTGTAAATAGAGTTGTAACTTATAATTATTTTGAGTCTTCACCTCAAAGACCAATATGGACAACAGGCACGTTAGATAGAACAACATGGCAAGATTCTGCTGTATTTGGTAAACCTCACGCTACAGACTATGACGCTGGTTCTAATAATTCTTATGATGTTGTTGGTAACACAGATGGTTGTACTATATATTATGAACATGAAACTGGCACAGATCAAGTTACAACCACAGCTACAACAGCTATAACTTCAAACATCGAATCAGGAGACTTTGATATTAGTCAGGGTGGAGATGGTGAGTTCTTTGCAAAGATTAGAAGATTTATACCAGACTTTGTATCTCAAACTGGTAATACACAAATTACATTACAATTAAAAAATTATCCAAATGATAGTCAATCAAGTTCACCGCTTGGTCCTTTTACTATTACATCATCTACAACAAAAGTAGATACAAGAGCTAGAGCAAGAGCCATGGCGTTAAAAATAGCAAACACGGCCTCATCTCAAAATTGGAAACTAGGTGAATTTAGATTAGATATACAACCAGACGGCAGAAGATAATGGCAAAGATAGTACAAATATTAACAAGACCTAGTAAAGAATACAAACAAGATATTGCTGACGCACAAGTAAGAGATCTTGACAGTATAATACAAAAATTAAATACAACGTATCAACAAGAATTAAAGGATGAAGTAGATGCACAAAACTTCTTTTTAAATTAATGTCAAATAGTTTCGTAAACGCAAAATTAGATTTAACAACTACAGATGATACAACTCTGTATACTACACCATCTGCAAACGTTGCTATAGTTAAATCAATATTAATTTCAAATGATGCTGGTTCTAGCTGTAATATAACAGTTACGTTAACAGACGCCTCTAGTAATGTATTTAGTCTATTTAAGACTAAAGCCGTAGCATCTAATGCAACAACCGAACTTTTAACTTCTCCTCTTGTGGTGGAAGAAAGTGAAATATTAAAAGTACAAGCTAGTGACGCGAACGAGCTGCACGTTATAGCTTCCATACTACAAATACAGCCAAGAGAGGTAACAACATAATGACACTAACAATAAAACCTGAAAATATAATAGAAAAGATAAGTAACAAAAAGACTGGTGAAGTCTATAAAGACGAAGACGATTGGAAAGCAAAAGGGGTGCTAGAAGAGGACATTAAAAGGGATGTAACAGTTATAATGCCTAGTCTTGATTTATTTGGAAAAACCAAGTAAAAAAGACGTTACAGGATAAAAACCTGCCTTAACAATTTAACTAAATTATGACAATATCAAGAGGACAGATGAATAGACAATTATACATGGGCGGCGGTATTATGAATGCTGTACCTAGAGAACAATATGGTTTTGGAAGTGTTTTTAAAGGTGTAAAGAAAGCAGTTAAAGGTGCAACTAAAGCAGTTAAAAAAATTGCATCATCTGATGTTGGTAAAGCTGCTATTACTGGCGCAGTATTATTTGGTATACCAGGAATGGGAGCTACTGGTGGTTTAGGCGGTGGTTTATTAGGTAGAGCATCTTTCGGAGGAGCAGCACCAGGAGTTTTTGGTCTTGGTGGTATAGGTAATTTGTTTGGAGCAAGCACTATTGGAAATTTAGGTGATTTGACAAAAGGAGGAAATGCTTTAAGTTTAGGAAAAAGTGCAAGCGGATTTGGAAAAATAGCTAAATTTGCTGGATTAGCAGGAGTAGCTGGTTTTTTAACATCTACTTTAGGAATGTCAGAAGAACAAGCTGAAGAAGAATTAGCTAGAGATCCATCAAAATATTTAGAACTATATTATAGAAATTTAAATCCTCCAACTGCAGATACTAATTCAGAAGAGTATGAAGCACAGGTTAGAGATTTTGTTACGACAAACACATCTGAATACACAGCGGGACAAGGTGCTTATGCAGAAGGTGGTAGAATAGGTTATCAAGATGCAGGACCTGTATTACCAGAAGATCCAACAAAACCTGTAAACCCTTTTGCACCGAAACCAACAGGACCAGTATTACCAGATAGAAGGATGGCATCTAATATGGAGAACGAAAAAATTTTAGAAGCTCTTTTTGAAAAATTTTTAGATATGGGTTTATCCCCTGAAAAAGCTGCAGAAGAAGCAAAAAAAGAATTTGAAAGAATGAGTATGATGAAAACAGAAGGAAGAGGTTTAGCTGCTTTAGGTGGTAGAATGGGTTTTGCTGAGGCAGGATCAGCTATTAAAGATTCGTATGACGTAGTAGAAGGAATGGATAATGAATTAAATCCTGGACTTTTAGACAAAATTTTAAGTAGTATGGGAGTTGGAAAATTTACTTACGGCGTAGATGAAGATCAAGGCGCTTCTTTAATAGACGAAATACAAGATTATAAATATGGTGAGTCTTACCCTAGAGAAACAATATCTGGAGGAAAAGATAAATATGGCGCAGTAATTGGTCCTATACCAAAACCAGACAGACCTCCAATGTCAATGGAAGAAACTATAGAAGATTTAGAAGATAGATGGGATATGGCTATTGAAGAAGGTTATGAACCAGGTAAAGGTGGAGAATTTGATTACCTTGGTATTTACAAAAAAGAAGATATTAGAAGAAGAATTGAATTAGGGTTTGATCAAGCTAAAGCTTCAAGCAATTCTAATAAAATAATGGCAGCACAAGGTGGTATTATGAATAGAATGAATTACGCGTTAGGCGACACTGCAAGCCAGAATGCTATGCAAGCAGCGGGCATCGAGGGACTTCCTATGAGACAAAATCCTAAAGGTGTACAAGAACTAGATTTAAGAGATAATGGTGGATTTATACCACCAGTTGGTATAAAAGAAAAAGAAGACGATATTCCAGCGATGTTATCTAATAATGAATTCGTATTTACAGCAGACGCTGTAAGAGGCATGGGCGACGGTAACGTAGAACTAGGCGCACAAAGGATGTATGATCAAATGAAAATGTTAGAAGCAGGAGGAAAAGTATAATGGCTGAAGTAGTAAGAACAGCCCCAGCAGAGTTTATTGAAGCTGGTGCAAAAACATATTTAGACGATCTTACAAAAGCTATTGGTGGTTTTAAAACCACAGATCTTTCTAAAATTATGGGTCCACAGTTTGTTGCTGGACCAAGTACATTAACTACACAAGCAGAAGGTTTAGCTTCTGGTCTTGGTAGCTTTGAACCTTTTTTAAATAAAGCACAAGGACTGACAGGACCAACAGCTTATCAAGCTTACATGTCTCCGTATCAACAAGATGTTATTGACTCAACATTAGCAGAATTTGATGTGCAAGCACAAAAAGGTTTACCTGCATTATCTGCTCAAGCAATTCAAGCAGGAGCTTTTGGTGGTGGTAGAGAAGGTGTACAAAGAGCAGAGTATCAATCAGCAAGTGATAGAAACAGAGCATCGCTACTTGCACAATTACAACAACAAGGTTTTGGTCAAGCACAAAATTTAGCTCAAGCAGACTTTGGAAGAAATTTAACTTTAGCACAACAATCTCCTGCATTACTAGGTCAACAAATTGCAAGCTTAACAGGTTTAGGCGCGCAGCAAGCGGCGAGAGCTCAGCAAGGTTTAACAGCACAACAACAACTATTATCAAGACAAGCTTTACAACCATTAGAAGCAGCACAACAATTTGGTTCTGGTGTTACACAATTAATTGCAGGATATCCTGGTAGAGAAAATATATTACCACCAGCAGCTGCACCATCACCGTTAGCAACAGGTTTAGGAACTGCATCAACATTAGCTGGTATTTACAGATTGATACAGGGAAGTAAATAATGAGTAGAATTTTAAAAAGACCTATGTTTAGAAAAGGTGGAGAAGTTATGGAAGGTATCATGACGGGTATCACACCTAGAAAAATGTATAACGAAGGATCACTTAATGCAGCAGATCAAGGTGTAATAGATAATGTAAGACGTAAAATGAGCTTGATTGATACTATTTCAGGTTCAGGATCTAGTCCATTAGGAGATCCTTTAACACAATTTTTATTATCAACCGGTCAAAATTTAATTGGTGGTGAATCAGCAGGTGGTACTAAGTTACAAGAACTTGCAGGTGCAACTAAACAACCACTAGCTCAAGCATTTAAAGCTCAACAATTAAGAGATTTAAGTAAAAGAAAATTAGCTACATCTTTAATTAGTAAAATAGGCACAGGTGGACTTGCAAAATTTAGAGAGACGGCAAGAGGTCTTTTACAATCTAACGCACAATATAGAGAAAAATATGGTACAGGTCCACAAGCTGTAGATAAATTATCTGCAGTTTTATTTGAAGAGAGTCGATATAGAAAACCAATGAATCCTGCCGAAAGAGCACAAAAAGAAACAGATGCTAGAAAAGATATTCTTGCTAAGAAAAAGAATATGTTACAACAGCAAGAATACAATACTTTACAGATAACTAGCACTGAAAAAGCTGAAGAAAAAATAATAAATGATAGTGAACTATTTGCAAAAATGGATACAAGTAATCCTTATGTTCCAAACGATGAATATGAGGAAGGTACATCAGCTGCATTAAAAGACCCTGAAGGTAAAGAAGTAAAAATTAGAGTTTTTGTACCAAAGGACAAAGACGATTATAGACCTAATAAACTATATTTTTTAATTGATGAAAATATATTCGTCAAATATGATTCAGCAAACAACAGATTAGTTGAAGAGCCTGGAATTTAGAAAGGAGTTTAATGGTTGATAAATTTAATCTTCCAGAAGGTTACACTTTAATAGACGACACTGAAGAAGAGCTTTTAGAAGAAGAGATAGTAGAAGACGTTCCAAAAGATAAAGACGTTCAATTAGAAGAAACATCAGAAGAAGAACCTATTGGTTTAAATACATTAAAAGAAAAAGGTATATTATCACAAGACAATGTTACTGGCAGTCTTACAGAAGAAACAGTAAGAAGTATTAGTAAAATTGTCGATAAAGTTCAGGGTAAAGAAGTAGAAGAAGATGCATCTCTTGTAGAGTCTTTAACTGGTGCAGGTATTAGTGCCGGTATAAAAATACCAAAAGGTTTAGTTACATTCGGAACTTTGCTTTTCGATGTGTTTCAAGAAGAAGGTATACCAATTGATGAAACACTAACAGGTAAATTTAATGAAGCTTTTGAACAAACAACTTTAGGTAAAATAGAAAATGCTGCTGAAGATGTAGCTAGAGAAACAGCTGCAGGTAAAATTACAGAAGCTATTGGTCAACTATATGGTGCAGGTAAAATAGCACAAAAAACAGCTATACCTGTTATAACAAAAACATCTCAAAAAGTTAGACAGTTAGTTAATTCTATTAAAGGTGGTAGATATGTTAAGACTACAAATAACGTAAACGCAGCAAAAGCAGTTAAAGAAGCTGCTAAATTAAATAAAATAACAGGCACAGATAAATTTATAGGTATTGCTGTAGGTGGCGGCGTAGGTGGTGGTTTCATTGTATCCAACGTAGAAGACATTGGTACGTTTGGAGATTGGGATTTTTTAGATTTTTTACCTACAGGCATGGATAGAAATGAAAGAATAAAAGGTGGTGAAGATGCACAAAGACAATTATTAAATAGATTTAAATTTGGTGCTGAACTTGGTTTTCCTATTATACCTTTTGTAGTTGGTACAGGTAAAGGTGGTAAACTTCTTTTGGAAAAAGGTAAAAATGCTGTTTACAGTGATAGTATGTTAGAAAGATGGGTTGATCGATTTATTGGTAAACCTTTTAGATCTAGAAGTAATAAATCACAAGAATTATTTGATGGTATTCAAAGATTAGAAGGAAAAAAATCTGCAGTAAAATTATTAGCAAAAGATGCTGCTAGAAATTTTGATGATAGAATAAGAGAAATTTCAAAAGAAACAAGTGGCGCAGCTTTAGCAGTAAAAGATCCAGATGCTTTTTCCAAAGTTATATCTGAGTTTATGTTTAAATCTACTGATGATGTTGTAAAAGGTAAGTCAATAGCCTTTCCTGGTTTTTCAACTAAAGCTTTAAATACATTTAGACAATCTATGGATAAGTTAGGTGTAGCTAAAAAATCTTTAAATAAGATAGTTGAAGACGCTACAGCTTTTAGAAACACAACAGCAGGATTAAAATCATTAATTAGTGCAAGTAAAAATGTTGTAGTAGGCACAGAAAAATTAAATAAAATATTAAATGAAAGAATTAGAAATCAATTGTCTGTAGACTATAAAATGCTAGATGATAACAGAGGTATATTTAATGGATATAGACCCATAGCTGAGAATATAAAAGAAGTTTCAAAGATTTTGCAAAGATACGCAAAAGCAAATGGTAAAAGTTTAGACGATGTAACAGCTAACAAATTAGTAAATGATTTAACTAAAAACGCATTTAAAGATAAATCAACTAATGCTTTAGTATTTGATATAGGTGAAATGAGTGCTTTAGCCGATGCACCTGTGCAAAGAGTAAACATAGGTAAATATATTACCACGGGTAAATTTAAACCAGACGGAGTAGGAGGTTTAATACAAAAAGAATCTGACCTTACAGCATTTAAAAAATTATTTGGAGAGTATAGAAATGCACAAAAAGGTATTTACAATGTAGCATCCGAGCTTGCAGAAGTTGTTTCAAGAGATAAATTTTATACTGAGTTGTTAGCAGATAGTAATAGAATAGCTGCAGCTATAAAACAAGGTAATCCTGATATTATTAAAAATAAAATAGGTAGACCTATATTTTATAAAAACTATAACGACGCTGTTATAAATTTACCTAATACACAAATTTCAAAAACACCATTAAGTTTAAAATCAGGTTTACCAGAAACAATTTATAAAAGTCCTTTGGACGGATACTTTACAAGAGCAGATTTTGCTGAAGCTATAAGAGTTGGTGATGCTGTTGTAGGTAGTCCGCTTACAAGAAGTTTAGCTTGGAGACTCGGTATGTTAATACCAAAAGGTTTATCACAAGCTGCAAAAACTATTCTTGGTCCTTTTACACACGCTAGAAACTTTTTCTCTTCTATGTTTACAACAATACATAGAGGAAATATTTTAATATCACCGATGAAAATTGCAGAATTTTTAAATAGATCTAGAAAAGCTGTGCAGCCACAGTTGTTATATAGAATGACAGGTAATCCTAAATATAGAAATGCACCTGAAGATCAGGCCATGTATAGATTTTTATTAGAAGAAGGTGTTACCAATCAAAACATTGTAGCTAGAGAACTAGAAGGAATATTTCAAGACATAGCACAAATAAGAACAGCTAATATGACAACCGATCAATTTTTTAATAAAATATTAAACACAGGTACGCGTAAATTTAAAAGATTGTATGATGTAGCACAAGATATGTACACGGCAGAAGATGATTTATTTAGAGTTTATAATTTTTTAGCAGAGGCTCACAAATTAGATACTGCTTTTGAAACTGCAATTAAAAAAGGTATCAAAGATATAAATGGTAAAGTTGTAACAAGAGCTACAAAACCAACTGATCTTGAAATTATGAAAGAAGCAGCACAAGTTGTAAGAGAAACTGTGCCAAACTATGCTTATGTATCTGATTTTGTAAAAGGTGTTAGACGTTCACCACTTGGAAGTTTCGCAGCCTTTCCAGCTGAAATATATAGAACAGGTGCAAACACAACAGTTAGAGCTTTAAAAGAAATAAAAGATCCTGTTAGAAAACAAATAGGTTACAACAGTTTAGTAGGACAAGCATTTACTTATGCTACTTTACCACCATTACTAGTAGAAACATTTAGAGGTTTATATGGAATAACTAGAGATCAATTAAATGCAATTAGAGAAGTCTTACCAACATGGTCGGAAGACAATACTATCTTACCTGTGTATGAAAATGGTAAATATAAATACATAGATTTTAGTCATGGTTTTTTTTATGACACAATGATTCAACCTGTGCAAACTACGCTAGCAGGTGTTCAAAGAAATCCAGATGCACCTTTAGTTCCACAATTAATGGATGGTTTAATAAAATCTACAGGTAAAGTGTTTGAGCCTTTTGTTTCAGAATCTATTTGGATAGGTGTTGTTTTAGATCTTTATTCAAGAGGTGGTAAAACAAAAGAAGGTAGACAAATATGGAATCCAAGAGAACCTGATGGAGACAAATTTTCAAAAGCTATAGAGTATGCAGTTAAAGAATTATCGCCAGGTTCAAGAGAACAAATAATAAGATTATATAAAGCAGCAACAGGTCAAACAGTTAAAGGTACAAAATTTGAAATACCGGATGAACTTATGGGATTATTTGGTTTTAGAAAGGTACCATTAAACCTTGAAAAAACTCTTAACTTTAGAATACAAGGATTTAAACGAGACACGCGTAATGAACGTAATTTAATTTTTGCTGACACAAGATCAGGAGATCCAGTTAAAGATGACAATATAATTATTAAACAATTTGTTACAGCAAACAAACAAAGATATGAAACTTACAGTAAAATGAGAAGATTATATGATGCTGTTAAAGTTTTAGGTATGAGAGATAATAAGATAGCAGAAGAGTTTGTTGATAGAAATGCCGCAAAACTTTATGGATTTATAGAAAATAATAAGTTTGAGCCTTTTGGTGTAAGTACAGACGTAATAGCAGCATATGCAAAAGAATCAGAAGAAAAAGGAATACCCAATCCTTTGAACAAGAGAGTATTAAAAAAACTAGAGAGAATGAGAAAAGATATGTTTAAGTTGAAATTAAACCAAGACTTTAACATTGATGTAGAGAAGTATTTATTACCAGAAGCTGATACTAGTATGATACCACCATTACCAGAACAACCTATGCCTAACGTTTCTGTAGCACAACAAACACCAAATGTTATGCAAACTGGGTTGACTATGACAGAGCAAGCGTTATTATCGGAAGAGGAAAAAATGATTAAACTTAGAGACAGAGGACTAGCATAATGCAAAAGTATAGTGAATTTATTGAAGCTTTAATATCAGGCGGAGCGCCTATTGGGCCTACAAATATAAATATGTCATCTATGGGACCTGGATTAAATTTAAACGATTATGTTGGTATTAATTCGATTAATTTTAAACCAGAAATAATTAATGAAGAAGCAGATACTTTTGAAGAGTTTATAACTAAACAGCAGCAACAAAAAGCAGGAATACTTAATTTAGCAAAAGATTATGCGTTTAGTGAACAATACAGAAATCCTAGAGCATTTTTAGCTACCTTATTAGGTGGTCCTTTAGCTGGCGCAGCTAGTTACTTTAGTGGTGGTATCATGGATGCATTTAAAAATTTTAATGATAGAAGAAAAGGAAGATTAGATATAACTGCTGACTCAGCTATTATGCCAACAAGAATAGAAATAGGAGCAGCACAAGGATCAGACGCTGGTTTTGATAACTCAGACAGCGGTGGATATAGTGGTAGTGCCAACGATGGAACTTCTAATGCAGGTACTGGTAGCTCTGATGATGGATTTATTTAATGACTAAAGACAACGCACTACAACGAATAGACTCACACGAAAAACTCTGCAGAATTATGCAGAAACAAACTCACGACAAAATTCATAAATTAGAAGGACAGATTACTAGAGTAGAAAGAATATTATTAGTATCTATGGGAGCAGTCATTACAGGTATGGGTGGTGTTATTTTAGTTCTCTTACAAAAACTTTAGATCCAAGCTTTCAAATCTTCGCCCATAATCTCAGATGCAATATTAACTTTGTTACGTAATGATGTAACAATCTTTGTATCAATAGTATCTTCAGCAATTAAATCAATATACGTCATAGGTTTTTCTTGACCGATACGATCTATTCTAGCTTCTGATTGCATTCTTTTCTCAAGATCATAACCATTAGAATAATAAATCATTGTTGATGCACCTGTAAGTGTAATACCATAACCACCTGTTTGAGGTGTACCTACAATAAATCTAACAGGACTTTCAGGGTCTTGTATTTTCTTAATAGCTTTTTGTCTATCGTCTGTAGACGTGTCGCCATAATAAGTTACCACCGCATTTTCGCCATATTTTTTTGATATAGCCTCAACAATCTTTCTAATATCATATCTATAGTGAGCCCATATAACAGCTTTACCTTCCATCTCTTCTAATAAATCCATTAGTTGACCAATACGATTGCTTTTAACATCCTGTACTTCACCGTCATTAGATGTGAAATGACCACAAGTTATTTGATGTAATCTCATAAGCTGTGTAATTACAGTAGCTGATGTAACCATCTTACCATTTAAAAATGCAATAGCTTCTTGTTTCATTTGTTTATATAATTTTTTCTGTTCATCGGTTAATTCAACTGTTCGTTTAACAAATGTTTTCTTAGGTAAATCTAAACAATCATCTTTTAATACACGATAAGAAAAAGGTTTTAGTTTCTCTGATAACTCACCTAAATTTCTATATCCAACTACTATTTCTACAGATCTACCTGATACATTTATTTTTCTACACACAGCGTATCGTGTTCTAAATACATAGTATGATGATTGATCTAATAGAAAAGGATCTAAGAAATAACATTGTGTGAACAAATCTAAAGGTGATTTAGTAACTGGTGAACCTGTAAGTATTCTTCTATATTTTGTAAGTGGACTTAATGATACTATATTTTTAGTACGTTTTGCTGCAGGATTTTTTATAGTAGTGGACTCATCTATACCCATTAATGTTTTGTGACTAGATAAAAACTTTTTAGCAAAGTCCATACCTTTTTTAGTAGAGAATGCTTCTACATTCATAATCAATATGTGAAGTTCTGCGCCTGTAGAAAACAAAGGTTTTAAATCTGGAGCGTCTGGTTTAGTTCTCCATAAACCTACTTTTTTTTCTATATAATCAGGCATGTGAGTTGGTATTTCACCATCAAACCAATTCTTATATACACCTTTTGGTGCCACTATTAATGCACCATCTATCTTACCTGCATTATAGAGCATAGCTATATTGTCAATTAATACTTTTGATTTACCTGTACCCATCTCCATAAAGTACGCAAAAACTTCTTTATCCCATGACATTTCAAGGGCTTTTTTCTGGTGTGCAAAAGGTTTGCTTTTATATTTGTAATGCATATTATAATTTTACTTTCTATTGAAAGCATATATATTATGTGTTATACAATGTCAAGAAGGATATATTATTAATGAACACATCAAGTCAGCAAACTGATAACAAGGGAAACGTTTATGTTATTCAAGATATTCCTGGAAGTAAAATAGGTACACCTAAAATAAATATAATTGGTGCAACACAATTTGGTAATTTAAAAGTTTGTTTACCTGAAAATTCTCAAATAATATTAAGTCCAACTTATGTGATAACAACTTTGAGAAGTAAATTAAAAGACTATAATTCTAAAGATTACTTATTACTAACTGGAGATCCAGCTATTATTGGCGTAGCATGTTCAATAGTATCTGATACAACAAATGGAAAGTACAATTTATTAAAGTGGGATAAACAAGAGAGGAGATATTATCCAGTAGAGATAGACTTATATAATAAAGGTTGACTTTAAAAATAAAAGATATATATAGAAAGACGAGAAAGTTATGACAAAAATTGATTATGAAAATGATAGAATGCAATCTGTTGAACAGATAGATTCTGCTAAAAGACTATCAGATAAAATATTAGAATTAAAAGATTTTGAAGATGAGATTGCAAATGCAGAAGAGTCTTTAAAAAAACTTAAAGAAAAAGCAAGAGCAATTTCAAGCATTGAGATCCCAGCGATGATGGATGAAATGCAGATTACAAAATTAAAGCTGAAAGATGGAGAGGCTGTAGAAATCAAAAAAGTCTACGGTGCATCTATTCCTAAAGATCAACAGGAAGCAGCTTTTACATGGCTTCGTAACAACGGTCTAGGTGATATTATTAAAAATGATATTACCGTTACCTTTGGTCGTGGCGAAGATAACAAGGCAGCATCATATGCTGAACTTGCACGAGGCAACGGGTTTGAACCTATCCAGAAGATTGGAGTAAACCCGATGACACTCAAAGCACTGGTCAGGGAGCGACTTGAATCTGGACAAGACGTTCCTGCAGACCTATTTAAACCGTTTGAAGGTAACCAAACTAAAATAACAAGACGATAACATAGGAGAAACGAGAAATGAGTGACGCGAAACAAGTAGCAACTAAGAAGGAAAACCTTCCGTCAGCTTCGTTATTCGAAGCAGATGCACAAGCTGGTTTTGAGAATGTGAAGACAGAAAGTCTGGCTCCACCTATCTTAAAACTTTTACAAAACGGATCAGCAGAAGCACAGAAACGTAATCAAAATTACGTAGAAGGTGCAGACCCTGGTATGTTTTTAAACACTGTTACGAAACAGTTATATAATGGTGATAAAGGAATACAGGTTATTCCATGTCATTATAAACTAGAGTTTCAAGAATGGGCAGATTATGGAACAGGTTCAGGTAGACCTGAAATGATCTATCCGGATTCTTCAGATATTCTAGAAAAAACTACAAAAGGACCTGATGGTAAAGATAGATTACAAAATGGTAATTACATCTTAACTGTTGGTCAACACTTTGTAATTATTGTGGGTGATAAAGGTTCCGAAACTGCGATGATATCTATGAGTTCATCTCAAGGTAAAATTAGCAGAAAATGGAATTCCATGATGAAGTCTATTAGTTTAGATGGTAAGAATGGTCCTTATACTCCACCATCGTTTAGTCACATTTATAAATTATCTTCTGTATTAAATACAGGAAAAGGTAATCAATGGTATGGCTACAGCGTAGAAAAAGTTGGAATGTTAGAAGATGCTAATATGTATGAACGAGCGAAGAAGTTCTACGAAAACATCAAAAACAAAGCCTAAACAATTTTTGGGGGTGTGGGTCGTTCCAGCACCCCCGAAAGCAAAGTAAATGGACATACAGAAATTTAAAGATATATTTTATGGATCTAGTAATGCATATGGTCAAACTCGAAAAACAGATGAGTATGACGATAGAGGTAAGCATAAAACTAAATCAATAATTAAAAAAGATCCTGTCACAGAAAAAATGTGGATTGACCATTTGAATGGTGTTGATCCTGCGTTAGGTATCATACCAATAAATGAAGACAGTAAATGTAAGTGGGCATGTATTGATATAGATGTATACACATTAAATCACAAAGAACTTATAGATAAAATAGTAGCAAAAAAATTACCACTAACTGTATTTAGATCTAAGTCTGGTGGTGCACACGTATTTTTATTTACAAAAGAATTTGCTCCTGCTGCATTATTTAGAAACAAATTAAAAGATATTGCTGCAAACATTGGTTATGCAAGATCAGAGATATTTCCAAAACAGAATCATATAAAAAAAGAAAGAGGAGACGTAGGTAGTTTTTTAAATCTTCCATACCACAACGCAAGTCAAACATTACGATATGCTTTTAAAGAAGATGGAACAGCTATGACAATAGAAGAATTTTTTGAGCATTATAAAAATGTTGTAATGACAGAAGAACAGTTGGTTGCGTTAAGTATAAAAGAAGAAAAAATAAAAGAAGATAATCTATTAAAAGGATCACCACCATGTCTAAAAATGCTAGCCAAAGAAGGTATACCAAACGGTAAAAGAAATAATGCTATGTATAACTTTGGTATCTATTGCAAAAAAAGATTTCCTGATACATGGGATACAGAAATTTTTGAATATAATAAAAAGTTTTGTCAACCACCACTAGATAAAAAAGAGATGGATGAATTGATCAAATCAATTACAGGTAAAGACTATCAATATAAATGTAAAGATGAACCTATTGTATCTTTTTGTAATTCTAGAAAATGTGTAAGACAAGAGTTTGGTGTAGGTGATGACTTTACACCAGGGTTAGAGATAAAAGAAATACAGAAGTATACATCTAATCCACCTATCTTTTATGTAACAATAGGAGAGGACATTGTTGAGTGTTCAGCTATTGAATTACACGACCCTGATAAGTTCTCTCTAAAATGTGTAGAACAAATCAATCAAGCTATGTTACCAGTAGCAAAACTTATTTGGAGAAAACAAATTAATAAACTGTTACAAGGTGTTATACCTATAGAAGCTCCAGAAGCTATTAAAACAGATATACAATTGAAAGAATTATTAACTGACTTTATTACTAGAGCAAACGGTAAGAAGATAGAAGACATTAGAAAAGGTGTTGCATTTACAGAAAAAGGAAAAAGCTATTTTAAATTTAAAAGTTTTTGGAATTTTTTATTAAGAAGTAAATCTTGGAATACAAAATACGAAACTACAATGAGAATGTTACAAGTTCTTTTTGAGGCAGAAGAAGAGGTGGCTAAGTTAGATAATAAGTCTACAAGATATCTTATCGTAGAAAATGTTGAGATAGATAAACCTATTATAAGAAATACAAAAATAAAAAAGGCTCCTTTTGCATAGAAAAATTATACATGGTCCACCTGGTACAGGTAAAACTTTTACTCTTACACAGTATCTTGATAAAGAATTAAACGAAAATAAAATAGATCCACAAAAAATTGTATATATATCTTTTAGTAATGCTGCAGCGAGGGAAGCGCGAAGAAGAATAAAAGATGATTTATATCACATAGGCACAATGCATTCTCTAGGATCAAATGAGCTAGAGATTGATACCAATACACAGTTACTAAAAGGAAGCAGATGGAATAGTTTTAAAAACTTCTCACAGATATGTAGAGACCTTTCTTTTGAATCTTATGTAAATGAAGCTGGGTATGTAGAGTATATGAATCCAAATATGAAAGTAATTCAATATTCAAGATCAAGAAATTTAGACTTACAACAAGCAGCGATAGATTTAGATATTATACATTTGATTGATCTTGGTTTTGTAGAACAATTAAATCAGGATTTAAAAAATTTTAAAGATGGTACAGGTATGGTTGAATACTCTGATATGATTTCACAGTTTGTCGATAAGCAAAAATGTCCTGCTATCGATGTTGTGTTTCTTGACGAAGCACAAGATCTAAGTCCTTTGCAATGGGATATGTTTTTTTACATAGAGAGCGTGTCCATTCGCTCTTACGTTGCAGGGGATGATGATCAAACCATTTACACATTTCAAGGTGCCGATCCTGATATCTTTATAAATCTAAAAGGAGATACAGATCCTCAAATAATATCTAGAAGAGTTCCTAAGAAGATACATAAATTAGCTGAGTCTATATTTCCTTACATGTCACAAAGATTAGATAAACAATGGAAGCCTAGAGAAGCTGAAGGAAACATATATGAAGATGTAGTGCTAGAAGAATTAGATTTAAACTCTGGTAATTGGATGCTTTTAGCTAGAACAAATAAAATGCTAGAACCTATAAAAGAATATTTATATGACATGAACTTACGATTCGATGCAAAGAACCATTCTCTATTGCCCGAAGAAATGTTAAATGCATATAGAGTCTGGCAACGTTTGCATCAAGGTGCAACCGTAAATAAAAAAGACGTAGAAGATTTATGGTCTTATCTAACTGTAAAACATGGACACCTTGAAAGAGGATATGCAGGAGGCAAGACACTTAGAAATATAAAAAGTGTTGATCTAGATCAACTAAAATCTGATCACGGGCTGCGAGCGACGGGGAGCTGGGAAACATTAAATTTTCCTGACGCAAGTAAAGACTACATTAGAACCATTCTAAAGAACGGTGATGATCTAATGAAACCAGCAAGGATAAAGGTATCTACAATACATGGAGTGAAAGGTGAGGAATGTGATAATGTTGTTTTGTATACAGACATTGAAAAAATAATATATGATGCAGCATTGAAAGATCCAGACCCTGAGCACAGATTGTTTTTTGTAGGTATAACAAGAGCAAGAGAAAATCTATATCTCCCACAAGCAATGGGTGATTATCAATATAATATAGGAGGACCAATAGTATGACGGATGTAAACATGTTTAAGGAACTTATGGATAAAGATAAACCACAAAATATCCAGGTAGGAGGAAGTCACTATATGTATTTTGACATACAGCCGTACGAGTTTATTTCTAGAAATAATCTTTCGTTCTTTCAGGGCTGTGTTGTGAAGTACGTTTGTAGATACATGCACAAAAACGGAATAGAAGATCTGGATAAAATAATTCACTATTGCGAATTAGAAAAAAAGAAGTTAAAAGATAAGAAGAAAAAAAAGAAATAATGTTTACAGCACAAACAGAATGGGATTGCCCAGAAAACTTTCCAGATTTATCTGACGCAAAATTTATATC
>Ga0209337_1000780_pt1 | contig 25342 bp, 41 predicted proteins | sample LinPmetageLP53_FD_184044 | JGI IMG/M metagenome (GOLD analysis project Ga0209337, IMG submission 184044) | Marine viral communities from the Pacific Ocean - LP-53 (SPAdes) (version 2) | ecosystem: Environmental > Aquatic > Marine > Oceanic | place: Pacific Ocean | collected 2010-02-08 | reverse complement strand
TGGAGATATGATTAATAAAAGATTTTTTCCAAGTCGTATTATGCAACATTGCAAAGTAGGAACTATCATTAGTTGGTATAATAATTTTTTAGAAAAACAAAGTCAGTATGATGGTGACATAAAAAAAGTAGATGGTCATAAAAAAATGGAACAGTTTGATAGAACTGAAAGAATTACATATCAAGAGGTAGAGCTTTCAATACCAGAAAGAGCTAGAATAGATTGGTATTTAAAGGGTACGGGTAATGTATACTACGCACCACAATTAATAATAGATGAAAAGGATTTATAAATGGCTGCAAGAAAAAAGAAGAAACGTAAAGGTAGTCCTACTCCTAAAAACCCAACTCTATATTCTAGAGTTAAGTCTGCTGCAAAACGTAAGTTTGATGTATACCCTTCTGCTTATGCAAATGCTTGGCTTGTTAGGGAATACAAAAAGCGTGGTGGAAAATATTAATGGCTTACCAAGGTGGTCTAAGAAAGTGGTTTAAAGAGAAGTGGGTTGATATAGGCTCTAAGAAAAAAGGTGGTGGACACAAAAAGTGTGGACGTAAATCTGCAAAAGATAGTAAAAGAAAATACCCTAAATGTGTTCCCTCGTCTAAAGCTGCATCAATGAGTGCTTCACAAAAAAAAAGTGCAGTAAGAAGAAAGAGAGCTAAGAAACAAGGAGTTGGTGGTAAGCCAACTAATGTTAAAACTTTTGCAAGAGGAAGAAAAAGATAATGGCTGTAAGAAAAAGAAAAAAAGCTATACGTAAAACTACCAAAGGTAAGGGTGCAAACTATAGGAAAACTAAAGAAGGAGCAGGTATGACTGCTAAAGGAGTTAAAGCTTATAGGAAAGCAAACCCTGGGAGTAAATTAAAAACTGCTGTTACTGGTAAAGTAAAGAAAGGTAGCAAGGCAGCTAAGAGAAGAAAATCGTACTGTGCTAGGTCTTTAGGACAACTAAAAAGAAGTTCAGCTAAGACTAGAAACAATCCTAATTCAAGAATTAGGCAAGCACGTAGAAGATGGAAATGCACATAAAGGAGCAATGATGGCAACAGAAGTAAGTAAAAATAGTAAGTTAACATTTAGTATAGAAACATTAATATCATTAGCAACTACGTTAGTATTAGTAGTAGGTATGTGGTTTACACTACAAGCAGATATTAAGGAAGCAAAAGAATTACCTGAACCACCAATAGGTAGAACGGAGTATGACTTGAAGGACCAGATGATTAGAAATACAATAATTGAAACTGAAAAAGATGTACAAGAGATTAAAGAAGAACAAAAAGAAATGCGTACAGATGTTAAAAACATTGAACGTATGTTAATGCAAAAGTGAGGTATAGAGATGAATTGGTTATATGGTATTACATATTTGGTTGGTATTTGTTTATCGCTATCGCCCTTATATGCTCAAAGTAGTTTAAAAGATTTACAACAGATTCAATTACTGAGTCAAGATGAGTGTGTTATAGTTCAAGTAAATGCAGATTGGAACTTTAAAGCATCGTTAGATTTAAATGGTTTAAGTAATTGTGTATGGTTTAATGCTAGTATAGATAACAAAGACTATGGTGCAGTTATTACAGATGAGTGGAAAATAGTATCTGTTCCAACGATAATTATGTTTGAATATGGTAAAGAAATTAGAAGATTTGAGGCTGGATTATCTTTTAACTTAAACCAAGGAAAAATAATAAAATCGATTAATGAAGAAATAGATGAAATAATGTTAAGGAGATTTCAATGATATATTTTGCAAAATGGTTTAAGAAGTTATTTTATAGCTCATTACTATTAGGAACTTTAGTAGCACAAGACTTTTTTAAGTTTAGTACCATATATGGTGCATATAGCTTTAGTAGTCCTGTAACTAAAGAACTACAATACCAAGTATCTGGTGGACAACTACAAGAGTTACAAGAAGAACTAGATGACCATAGTGTTATGACTTTTGGTATTAGAAAACTTGCTAGGTTTGGTTATGAGAATAAGCCAGAAGTTTGGTACACAGGAGATGAAGCACCTATTAATGAAAGTGCTGCTATTGGTAATGTACCTACTGGTTGGGAGTATGTAATACAATACTCAGACCATAAAGAGTTTGAAGAAGAATTTGTAAACGAACAATATATGTTACGTTATATGGGAAAGAGTTTTTTGGTAAAAGCCAATTACGATTCCAGGGGATTAGAAGACGTAGAGTTCGCAGCATTAGATATGCGTTACAAAAAAGATATAGGTAATCTAGCTTTGTCATTAGGAGTAGCTGGTAGAAGCCACCCTGCATATTTAGACTTTAGACCTATTGACTTATGGTGGGCTGAACAAGGTATTAACACAGATGAGTTTACACCTTTCTGGGATTTTGCTTATTTCTATGGCTATACAGATGAGTTTGTAGAACAGTTTACACAGTATGGATATAGCTACTTTGATTTTAAGTGGTATAATGCAGAAGGTGAACTTGTTGCTAATACAGATGACCAATTCTATAAACAAGTATATGGAGAACTTGTTAAACAATATAATGAAGAATATGCAAAAGACTTAGGGTATCAAAACGAATTAAGTTTATCAGTAGGTGCAGACTATTATAAGTATACACCTAAGAACTGGTTGCATATGTGGGTTACAGCTTACCCAGTAACTAAAGGTATGTCTGACTATTCATTTAATTATGATGTAGTAGATAATGGTATGGACTATGACTTAGGTTTAGTTTATGGCTGGAAGTTAACTAAAAAGTTTGGAGTATTTTTAGAGGGTAGATTTCTTTCGATGTATGATGTACAATCATATGAGTCGAAGGTTGGATTAAATTGGTTAATATATTAAGGAGGTAAGATGTTAGGATTTATGTTAGGATTTATAGGTGGTTATGCAATGCATTATGCTGTATGTAAGTATAGAGAAAAATGTGATTGTTTAGAACCTGCGTCTATGAAAGATATAAAAAACAAACTAAGAAAAGCTAAAGCTAAACGAGGTAAAAAATAATGCCTAAGCTAGATATGATAGGTAACATCATTGATAAAGTTGCAGGACACGTAGATAAATTTACTTTAGACAAAGAAGAAAAAGCTAAGTTAATACAAGAGATTAACAAAGCACAGATAGAAGTAAATAAAATAGAAGCAGGGTCTACAAGTTTTTTTAAAAGTGGGTGGAGACCGAGTGTGGGTTGGATTTGTTCTTTCGCATTAGGATACCACTTTGTATTACAACCTATGATGGCTTTTGGATTAACTGCAGCAGGATATGAATTAGTATTACCTGAGTTTGATATGAGCACATTGATGACAGTTTTGATGGGTCTTTTAGGTTTAGGTGGGATGCGTAGCTTTGAAAAGGTAAAGCGTAGTGCCTAGAACACCTATAAATATTGAAAGGTTTGATAGGGGTTTTACAGATAAAATATCTATAAGAGACTTAAGAGAGGGTAGCTTAGCAGAAGCTACAAACGTAGACGTAAGTGCTGTAGGTAAAGTTACAAATTCTGGTTCATTTGGTTCATCTAGTGGTGTTACTGCTAATGATAATTTAAAACTATCAGATACTGAGATATCAAGTTTTCAAGCAGGTCACAATTTATTTTCTTTTAAATCTGATGTTGCACCTTTATCTGGAAAAGTTGCTGGTACTCACATTGTATATACAGACGGAGATGGTGAGGTATTTATAAATGACTCAGCTGGTAGTCCAGCAGACAAGCTTATTAGTTTTGACAGTGCAGATGTAACAACTACTAGTACTGGATGCAAAGCTGTATACTACTATGGAGATGGTGGATTAAGAATAACTAATTCAGTGCTTACAGATACCAATGCAAAACAACTTGCATTGATAAGACAATCAAGAGATGTTAGTGAAGCACCTATGTATTCTGGTTCAGATACAGAAGATGTAATGCATTTATTTTCTAATGGATTAACAGCACCAGCAGTTGGACAATTTACAGCTTATACAGTAAACCATAGTTCAGGAGTTCCTACCGATACAGATGGTGCTGCAGTAGCAAACGATATAGGTATTGGATTACTAGCAGCTGGTGATGATGGACTATGGCAAGCAGGAGACTATGCAGTAGGACTATCTTATGTTTACCATAATAATCAAGAATCATTATTAACAACCTGGTCATCTAACTTGACTATAACAGAAGGACAATACCCTATTGTACAAATATCAATAGATGATGATTCTTTAGATGTTTCTACTGATGAACTTTTTATACAAGGTCTTAGAGTTTACTTAAGAAATCTTACATCTGGTGATGAAGAATTTCAATTACTTATAGATGTAGACTTTGAGCAAGGCTCTAGAATATCTATGGTAGATGAATTTGATTCTTTTGAAGTTAAATCAGGATATGTAATTACCAATGATGCAAAAAATGATAGTACAGATACACTACCTTATGCTGTTAAACAACCTAATATAGAAACGTTTGCAACAATTAATGGTTATATGCCAGATGAAAAATCAATTAGTTTTTCTAATAATGATTTTGGATATAAGACAGCTACTGTTGCTAATCAACGTGCATTTGTAGCTAATGTATCTTACGTTGACGGAGTAGGTACTACTAAAATAATGGGTGACAGGATACAATATAGTCCAGTGCTCAGGTATGATACTTTTCCACAATCTTATTTTATAGATATAGGTGCTAATGATGGAGATGAAATTGTTAAGTTAATAGAATTTCGTGATAGATTATTTGTATATAAAAAAAACAAGTTGTTTATTATAAACATATCTTCTACTACAGAAGCAGGATGGTATCTAGAGGGAGAGTTTTTAAGTAGAGGTGTAGAAAGTCCTAACGCTGTAGTAAAGACAGACTTAGGTATTATGTGGGCTAATCAACACGGTTTGTTTGCATTTTCTAATGGGATACAGAAGCTTTCAGAATCTATAGAAGAAAGTACTTGGTCTGCCAATATGTCTTTTGAAGATATACAAGTAGGATTTTTACCTAAGAAAAATCAAATTGTAGTAATTAAAAATTCAAACTCTACTAGTTCTGTAGGATATATATATGACCTTCTTACTAAATCATTTGTAAACCTAAACACTTCTAGCGTTTTAAAAAATAAAAAGATTTCGAATTTACTTGTAGTAAACAATGAACTAGTAACTCTTGTGTTTCAAGAAAACACTGGGGTAACTAATGAGCACCAAGTATTAGAGTTTAATATTAACACTCCTGTAGCACAGACATTGGACATACAAACAAAAGAATATACAGGAGGATTAAATTCTGTTGATAAAAGATTTTATTCTGTTTACTTAACTTATAAAAATAATGATACGAATCTATATTTAAGAGCTAGGTATGATGACGATTCTTCTTTCACTAACAAGTTTCATACAGCAGACTCTAGTATAACAAGTGACCAAACTAGTAATAGATTAAACTCAGCTACACTTACTACTCAAGAATTTAAAATAGCAAGTGTACTAAATAAAAAATCAATACAGTTACAGATTGCAGGAGTATCACACGCAGAATTTGAATTACAAGATGTTACTATTATTGCTAGACCTAAAGGAGTTAGGTAGTGAGAAAGATTCACGAAGTATCTGGGACTAGTAAGGTGCTCAAGAAAGGTGCAGTGAGCACTCAAACTATGAAGAACGGTGAAGAAGTTTTACAATACCATAATGGTAAGTTAAAAGTTATAAGAAAAGAATTTGGTAAACTATTTGAGATGGAATACAAGCGTTCAGAACATAGAGAATTAGAAACTTTTGCAAAGTTTTCAGACGTCAAAACACCACAAAGAGAAGCTGTTAAAGTAATTAAAGAGGGTGTAAGAATTGCAAATGATGGTACAAATAAAACTTATGTTACATTACCAGCTACAGGAGATTCGGAAGCTACTAGTGGAGAAGCTGTTGTATCTAGTGGTAACGTTATACCAAAATAATAGTAGAAATGAGGACAAGACTTTTAATAAATTAGTAAGGGATTATAATGGGATATAATATTACAGCAGGTCAACAAGCTAAATTAGAATACGGTATGGCTCAAGCCGAAGCCGTAGCTAATCAAAGTCAAGCTAAGTTCGAGACAGGTACTCAAGCTCTTATCGATAAAGGTAAGATAGAACAACGTCAAGATAGTCTAAGAGATAGAGCAGCTAAAGCACAGAAAGAAGCAATGGACAGACAAGCGTCTGGTGGTAAAGGTAAATTTTGGGGAAATGTTGTTGGAACAATAGCAGCAGTAGCAATTCCAGGTAGTAGTGCATACTTAAAAGCACTTAAAGTTTTACTTCCAGCTATCGGTGGTGCTACAGGAATACTTGCATCTGGTGCTTTAAAAGATATTGAGATAAAAGATTTAGGGGGAGACCTTGAAGATGAATTAGTATTTGGTAAAAAAGAAGGAAGAAAAGTAGATGATGTTTTGGATGACCTTAAAAGAAGTGTATCATCTATAGACGACCAACGTAGAGAAGGATATAAAGTTGGTCTTGCAAAAGATGTAGCAGCAGGTATAGCTAATTTAAAATACGACAATTTAAAAGTTACAACTACAGTTGACGGTGAAACTGTTAGCAAAACATTAGGAGAATTAAGAGAAGCAGGCAAGGCTGGAACAATAGATTATACAACAAAAGATTATTTTAAAGATATATTTAACATCGGAATAGGACTTGACCCTAAAAAAACTATGGAAAAAATAGGTTCTGGTAGTTTATCTGGTGTAATAGGTACAGTTCCAGCTGGTGCAACACTACCTTCTAAGGCAACAGGTACAGTTCCAACTGGTGCAACACCACCTATCTCAAACTTTCCACAAAGAAATAATAGTTTACTGAATTTAACAGGCTCTCTTGGTAGAGGAGACTTTTTTAATAAAACGAGTTTAGATTCTGCTACAAAAATAATACCTGGATATAATTCAGTAAGTTTAGAAATGTTAAAAAATACAGGTTTAACTGATACTCAGTTTAATACTTTCCAACAAAACAAAGAAGATGTATGGAATTTCTTAGATAAGAAAAAATCTTTATCAGCTTTATCTGATTTCTTAAACGTATTAGAGTTTAATCCTGGTGGTGGAGGTAGCTTATAATGGCAATGAAACCTTATAGAGGTGGTATGCAAAGCCCTGAATTAGATGCAATGATGAAACAATTAAACCCTAATCAGTTAGCACCTGGTAATGCAGCTGGATTAGGCTCAGGTAATTTATTAGGACAACAACCACAAAAATTTAATGACCCTATGTTTGATATGGGAACTGCACCATCTTTTACTTTACCTGATATGTCCAAAGGTTTTAATACACAAGGTTTTGACCCAGACCCAGAAGATGGAGACCAAGGTGGATATGACGGTGGACTTGGTGACGAACCTGATGGTCAAGGTGGAGAAGACGATGAAGCTGGAACACAAACAGCTGGTCAAGACCCACTAGATATTTTAAAAGACTACTTTCCTGATGCAGATTTAGCTGAGTTAGAAAAACTAACTAAGTTTGTGACTGTAATCCCTACAGAAGTTTACGATGCAGCAGACCCATCTGCTGAAATGTACAGCTTAATGCGTCAGGAAAGAACTTCTCAGTTAGAAGGAGCAAGAGATTTATCAGAAGATAACTTAAGAGGTTCTTTGTTTAGAAGCTTAGAACAAGCAAGAGGTATGCAAGGTAAAAGAGGTTTTGCTTTAGGTAGAAATATATATGGAGACGTAAGTGAAGCTGCTGCTACTAGATTTGAAGGTGTTCAAGGAGAATTTGGTAGAGGATTATATAACATTAACGAAGAAATTATTAATAGAATAACAGGTGCTCAAAAGTATTTAGCTGGATTAGAAGGTCAACAAAAATCAGACTTATTAAAATTAGCTGACTTAGCTGGTTTGTTAGACCCAGAAGAAGAAGATGATGAATACGAAGGAAGTACAGACCAAAATGATGCAGATGAACAAGGATAGGAAAAGGTAATGTCTAAATATTATAAATCATTAAATGTAATTGGAGAATTAATTAGTAAAGCTAGAACTGCAGATGCTAAAAAAGCAGATAGTCTTGCAGAATTAGGCAATAACTTTATGCAAGCTACTAACGTAGCTCAGAAACAAATGTTTGACCAACAAAATTTAGAGGAAGACAGAAGAAATAAATTAGAGCAACAAGAAACAGTTAATGATATTACAGAACGTACAGTAGCCCTTAACGAAGAAAGTATGATTTTAACAAGTATTATAGAATTGAATAAAAATAGTTTAGGTGGTACTGATATGCGTGTAGACGAAGATATCTTTAAAAATGAAACTGTTAAGACTATGGCTAAAAACTATAACACTAACATCAAAGACAACAATACATTAAAACAGCAATATATAACTGATTACAAAACTGTAAAAGGATTAACACAAAACGATGGTGAGTCAGACTTTGATTACTTACAAAGAAAAGCAACAGGTTATAAAGAACTTTCTGCTACATTAGCAGTATCTCCACAAGATAATCCTTTTGTAAAACAACAAACTCAAATGATAGCACAAGATACTAAAGATTTATCTGATGATATATTTATAGACTTTTATCAAGATAATGCAGAAGTATTAGGTGAAGTTTATGCTATGAGTAAAAAAGAAATAGATTTAGTTGTTAAACGTATGGGTGATGCACCTAATGCAGAAGCAGCTAAAGATGTATTTAATAGTACTCTAAAAAATAAACAGGTCAATGAACAATTAGATGTTTCTAAACTTTCAAATATATTAGCTTTTAATACTAATCTAGAAAAAGCATATCAAGAAGGTACTATTGATGAATATTTTTATCAAAAAAGCAAAATAGTTACTCAAGATTTAATCGACACTTATTTAAATCAACAAGAGGGAGGGAGTAATCCTGCAGTTCAAAAAGCTGCACTTGATGCTACCTTTGATAAAAATGCAGGAGAGTTTTCAAATCAAGATGGTACTGTAAGAATTACAAGACAACAAAAAGCAAATGGAGAATATTCATATATGCTATATGTTACTTCTGATAACCAGGAATCTCAAGCAACAGATATAGACGAAGCAAACGTACTAAAGCTTATTAACGCTCAATAATAGCAATTTTTTATGCAAGATAGTTTATTAAAAAAAGCTTTTGAGTTACAAGGATTAACCCTACCTGACGAAAAAGAACTTACTCCATTAGAACAAGCTTATAAATTAATGAAGGTAGAACCAGTTTTACCTGAACGTACATCCCCTTCATACGACCAAACAATAGAAACAAGAGCACCGAAAGCCCGAGTATCTGAAGAAGACCAAAGCGATAAAATGCCTAGTGGTTTCTTTGATGCTACAGCAGAAGGTTTTGGTTCTATGGGATTGTTTATTACACCCGACGTTCCTTTTAGTGAGCTAGAAGGAGCTAAAAGAAAAGCAGGTAGAGTTGTAGGTGGTGTTGCAGGTATGATTGGTGTTCACGTTGCTTTAAATTATTTAACAGGGGGCTCAGCTACAATGACTGCTCTTACATTGAAAGGTGGTTCAAAGGCTGATGATGTTTTAAGAGGTGCAGCAGCTTTATGGAAAGCTGGAGACAAAGCAGGAGCACTTCGTGACGCAGGTCTTGGTTATCAATATGGTTCTAGGTTTTTTCCAAAGTTAGTTAATAGTAAATCATTAGATAAGTTTTTCTTACAAGCAGCAGACGACCCTAGTAAGGCTGTTAATATGCTTATAGGTAAACGTGCTGTAAAAGAAGCAGGTATCTTTGTAGGCTATGGTCAAATATCTGCTGGTGCTAAACAATACAACGAAGGAGAAGAACTTACCATCCTTAATAATATGAAATCAATTCCCTTAGATGCATTAGGTGGACTATCTTACGCAGCAGGTGGTGCAAAGTCATTTAAAGCTGCAACAACTTTTGGTAAGTATGGAAGTAGAGCACTTGGTGGTTTTGGAGCAGGAGTATTTTCATCTGGATTAAATAGTGCTCAAGCTACACCGTATGAAAGAATTGCTAATGGTACTGTAATGAGTATGTTCTCTATGTTTGGAGCAGGAGCTGAGCTTAAAACTACACGTAATACTATGGGAAATATATTAAGAGAGTTTACCGATGCTAGTGAAGGACAGATAAATATATTTACTAAGTTTGCTGAAAAGAAAGCTATAGATGGATTAAAATCTATACCTAAAATGTTTGATGGTTTAGATTTAACATCTAAAAATGGTTTCACAGCAAGGATTAAAAAGGTAGACTACGATGAAAAAACTGATAAAGTTAAATTTTTCTATGACGTATTTAATATTAAAGGAAAACAAACTAATAAAAAAGGGAAACTAGTAGAAAAAAGTTATGATGACTTCTTTAAGACTTATAATGCTTTGCCTGAAGATGTTATTAGAATTAATTCTAATGTTAAACCAACTGGTAGTGGTATTAAATCTTGGTTTAAAAAAGATAAAGATGTTAAAACGTTTTTAGAAACAGGTAAGTGGGGTATTGTAAGTGCTCACAATGGAGTTCACAAGAGGGTGTTAAAGACATTACCAGGAGAATCTACTAACGATGCTCTTATTAGAGATTTATTAGCTAGAGGATACAAAGAAAAAGATATATTAAAAGTATCTACAGACTCATCTATGAAAAGTGTTACTGAAAGTTTTATTGTTAAAGGCTTAAAAGATAAAGACGCAGTTGATATAGCTAAGTTGACAGGTCAAGATTATGTTAAAACAAATAAAGGTTTACTAGAGTTGGTAAGACGTAACCCTAAAGACTCTTTAGATATAGCTGAAGTTCTTTACCACTCTAGAATACCAGGTAAAACTGTTATAGGAGAGACTATTCAACGAGGAATAAGCACAAAAACTAGACCTAAAGTTATTACCACACCCGAAGGAACTAAAATAAAAATATACTCTAAGAGTAAAAGACCTGCACCAGGTGGTAAGTATAGTGTAGCTAATCCAATGCAATTTAAAGATATAGATATTGAAATGATTAGATTAGAAAACGGTAGAGTAATTGCTGTTGGTAGTCAGTATGCAATAAACAAGATTACTAAGTCTGCAAAAATACCTAGTAAAATTAAAAATGAATTAGATTATGTAAATATGATGGGTCAATCTAGAGGTAAGAATAATAAAGATAGTACCTTAGCTATGATGAATCAAATTAGAGCACAAGAAAAAGCTGTAGGTATAAGAACTACCACAAACACAGGAAAGCATAGACAATTAAAATTAATGTTGTTTAATAAAACAAAAACTAGTCAGCTTACACCAGAAGAATTAAATAATTATTATGGGATATTAGCTGGTTTTGATATTGGTGCTGTATCAAACAATGTGAGAGTAAGTAATGTAAAAGCTTTAGAAGGATTACTTCCTGAAGATATATTAACAGCTGGTAAGTTTCAAGGCTTTAAGATGTTACCTTTATATAGAACTTATGATGCGTTATATGAAGTTACTGGAGTAAAAGCATTTAAAACATTTAGAGATAAGATTGTACGTAAAGCTGCAGATGAAGAATTTGTCAAGAGTGAAATTTATAATATGCGATTAAGACAAGATGCAATTAGAAAAAAAGCTGGTATGAAAGAAGATGACTTTAATAATATTATGTATGGACTTATTGATGCTAAAAGATTTGGATGGAGATTAAAAGGTTATAGTAAAAAAACATTAGCTTCAGTTCAAGCTGCTGCTGATGAGCACTTTGCAACTATGAAACAAATAGATGATATGGCTATAGACCTTGGAGTCGGTGTTTGGTCTTATGTTCGTAATAAAGAAGGAAAGATGAAGCTCACACAATCAAGTTGGGTTTCACAAAAAAACTTTATGCCTCTTACAGTAAGTAAAGAATTTTTTGATATGACAGATACTAATGGAAGTCTACGTAACCAAATGTTTATAGATTTAAAAAGACAATATCCTGAAGCAACTGAACAAATGTTAGAGGAATTATACATTAGATTAGGAAGAAACACTGATGCAAATGGTATATTCGGTGCTCAGTATACAAGAGTGTTTGATTTAAATCCTGTATATTTTTTAGATGACACAGGAAAACTTATAAAAACAGCAAGCCCAGATGACTACAATTTAAAAATAGGAGATACGTTAGGGAATAAAAAGATTGCAAAAAGAATTGAAACTTATGATATGAGATACGCACAAAGTCAGGATAGATATGGTGGAAGAATTGCAAACATATTATCTTTAGCTAAGCACTTTGGTAAAGACGGACAATTTAGAACTAAGGGTGGTGGTAATCAAATATCTGGATATAAAACTTATGGAAAAATAATAAATGAATTATTGAACGAAGTTGATAATACCTATAACCCACTACCAGGTGGAGTTAGTGCACAACAATTAAAAGAATTAATTAAAAGAGATGCTGATGCTCTTATTAGGTCTGACCAAGCAAGGTTTGGTTCGGGTGCTATAAATGGTTTAGTTAACTTTGCAGCCTCTACTGGACTTAGTGGATTAATATCTCCACTTAAAAATCTTGTATTGGGACAAGGTCAAACAATTACTACTAATCCATATATGAGTAAAACAGCTTTAGTTTATGCTAGGATGGTAGGTAGTAAAAAATATAGACAACTATATTTGGAAAAATATATTCAAGCTGGTGGTGCTAGTGGTGGTATGAAAATATTAGAATCAACCTTTGGTAAAACAACTGCATCTAAAATAATGACATTACCTATGACTCAAGCAGAAGCTATAAACAGAAAAACTGCAGTACCTGCTGGTATGGTAAATGCAGAAGAAGCTTTAAGAGTTTTAGTTGAAGGTGCTTCAGGTGGTCACAATCCACAAAAAAGAACTATTGCTGCTAGATATTTAAGAGATACTGTAGATATGGGAGATGATTATGTAAACGCAGTAGAGAACGGATTCTTTACAGAAAAACAAATGCTCAGAATTATGAATCGTGCTCAAGGTACTACACAAGGTATGACAAATAAAGTATTCTTACCTAGAGGATTTGATAATGAATATATAAAACCTCTTACACTGTTCACAAGAATAGCTACTATTGTTACAGACAACACTTATAATAATGTAGTAAAACCTACTAGAGAAGGTCAAGTAGCACCACTTGCAAAGTTCTTAGCAACTTCTGCTATAGGTGGATACACTGTTGTTCAAGCAACGCACTTACTATATAATACACCTAAAGATATTTGGGAAACAAAATCAGAAGGACTTTTAAAATATCTTGATTATGGTGAGTGGTTAGGTGCTCTTAATATTGTATACGATTTAGCTCAAAGTGCTTTTGAAGAAGACAATACTATAGCTGGAAACTTTGCTATAGCTAGAAGTGGTGGTGCTGTTGTAACTTTCTTAGCAGATTTTGCAAAGTATAGTGGAATAAAATTTGAAGAATTTGAAAACTATATTCAAGACAATGATGATATAGGAAGTCAAATAGAATCTAATATGTTAGATGTTGAGTCAGATATTTGGGCTAAAAGGATGAAAGAAAGTGGCACTACTATGGCTGCAGGTTTGAATAACATATATAAAGTTTCTGAAAGAATTAAAAAACCTATCTATTTACAGCATCAAAAGTTTACTAAAATACAAAGAGACTGGGTAAGGATGGTAGGTAGTGCTCAGAAACAAAATAAAAAATCAACAGATTATATGTCAGATGAATCTGAAGACCAAAATATAGACTTGCATAATCAGTATATAAAAGCACTTTTTTATTCAGATGCAACACCAGAAGAATTTGCTAAGGTATATAGAGCAACTGTAAATGCTAGAGCAGTAGCTAACCTTTATAATAATCAAAATGGGATGACACAAAGACAAGCTTTTCTTGATGCAAAGAAAGATACCGATGGTTATTTAAAACAACTAGACCCTGTTGGAAACATTATATCTGAGAATAGAGACGGTAGAAAGTTTAGTAAGTATAGTGACTTCTATTCACAGTTAGTAGCTAAAGACCCTGAACTAGCACAAGAGTTCCTTAACCATAGAAAGTGGTATAGAGAAAGATATAGATTTTTAAAAACTAGCAAAGAAGTAAACGAGTGGGTTAAAGAAGATATGCAACATTACCCTGTTAAATCAGAATAAAGTATTAGTATATTCTTCGGTGCTCATCTCTCTACCTTCTGACTTTGCTCTTGCTTCTTCAGGAGAATCTACAATAGATGCACTATCTCCGTCATAACCTAAGTCGAACTTACACGTAGTTCCATATCTATTTTTAGCTATGATTATCTGTGTTCCGTATTCACCGTGCTCAGCATTATCATATTCATATACATAAGGATAGTAACAGAAGATAACTATTTCTGCATCTTGTTCAAGATTTCCAGACTCAGCTAAGTCACTGAGCCTTGGAATCTTATCTACTCTATGCTCGATGTTTCGGTTTAATTGTGACACGAGTAGAACACCACAATCAATTTCTTTAGCTAACCACTTGTATCGTCTTGTAACTTCTGCAATACGATGTCTAGTATCTTGCCTGTCATAGTGAGGAAACTCAATAAAGCCAACGTGGTCATCGATGATAACATCAGGTCTTATTTTTTTTGCCTCATTTAATGCATCATCTAGTGTTCTTAAGTTATCAAATAAATAAAGCGACTTGTAATGTTTTCTTATGAATTCCAAACCTTTTTTAATTTCATCTTTATATAGGTGAGCCTTACCCCTCATATCTCTATTCTTTACTTTGGTATGCATAGCAACAAACTTCTTAATAATTTCTACAGCTGGCATTTCACGTGAAACTAACATTACCTTTTTGCCATCGAGCACCATATTCTTAGCAATGTTTAATGCTAAAGTGCTCTTACCGTTACCAGGTCTACCTGCAATAATAGATATTTCCCCCTTAGTCATACCAACTATTGCTTTATCTACTTTTGCTATACCTGTTTGTGTAAGATTCTTTTTCTCAAAAATAGATTCCTCTATTTCTTCTGTCAATGCTTGTATGTTTCTGTCATCTAAGGTTAACTGACCTTGAAATTTTTCTGCCATACGAGTTAAAAGATTAACATCAGATGACACATCTTTATATGAAGTAGTTTCTCTTAATCTTTTTTCAAACTTCATTACATTAGTATATAGTTGTCTACGTACAAACAAATCATAAACAGTTTTAGCGTGTAACTTTAAATTACCTACAGTAATTGGTTCTAATCCCGTCACATAATACGTAATCTTATGACCTTTTTCTGTCAAGTGATTGCATATTGTAGGCATATCTATTTTTTTATTAGCTTTATATAAAGCATAAATACTTTTCCAAACAGTTTCGTGGTCTTTATGATAAAACACTTGAGAGGTTGGTACATATTTAAGTATTTCTGAAATCAATCTATCGTCTTTAATTATAATTCCGAGCACTTCTCTTTCAGACATACCACTGTACATCTTAGATACCTCTTTATTTTTTTCAATCAAGGGTGGGTGGTAACTGCTCAAGTCTTTTGGCTTCGTTGTTTCGTTTTTCTTCATATTTTTTTCCTTCGTTTCTTAGTATTCCTATAAAATAATATACATCAAATCCTTTGTGCTCAAGGTTTCTTCTTTCCCATATGTTAATACTATGTTTTATTACATCCTCTTTTGCATCTGAGCACGATTTTAATAAGGTGTAACTTGTTAAGTCATCTAGCTTTGTTAGAAAGTTTCTTCTCAAAGACTCTAATATATCTATATCTATCTTTTTTTCTAACTGCTTATTTTTTTTAGGGTAGTTTTTTAAAGTGTTTGACCAACCACAAGAGGGGCATCTCACTTAGCTACCTATATGTTTAAGAGTTAATTCTTGGTGTCTTGTGTATGCACAGTGGTCACAATATATTTCTTCGTGCATTTCGTAAAAGTATTTACTTAAATCTTTTAAGTCGTCAGTTGTAGTCATATTAAATTCTATGTGGCATCCTTCACAAATAAACGGGTTTATTAATCTTGTTTTTTTGTCAGGCACTTTAGGTCTTTCGGACATTTTTTCTCCTCCATTGGTAATCTTTTGCCTATAAATTCTCTTAGTGGTACTTTGCCTTTAGGCATCGTATAGAAACGCCAAGCTTTTTTACATTTTGGACAACGATAAGGTTGAAATTTAGACGAGTTATAGGCGACTTCGTTTTTCTTTCTTCTTTCCGATTCAATGTAGTCATCATCAAACCAGTCGTCATCAAAATAATTTCTTAGCGTCTCTTTAGAATATACAGATTCGTATATATATAGTAAAGCCCTTTCTATTAGATGCTTTACTTTAGTCGTCACAAACGTCACATTGATTTGGATTATATACTTGACCAACATCATCAACAACAAGGTCTTCTACCGTAGTAGTTCCCTTCATTGGTAACTCTTTATTGTCTGTACATAAAAAACCTAATTGCATACACACTACTGACATACGCAAGTAGAAAGTTTTTATATCTTGTTCAGTAAGTGATTCACCATTTTTTTTTGTTACACTAAACCTGCTCACTTTGAGCACTTTCATAACTATACTCAGCAACAACCTTGCCTTGTGGAGTAGAAATATGTTTAGTCTTAATTGGATGACCGTCATTTCTTAAGTCCCAGATACGAGCACTTAATCTAAAGCAGCCAAACTTTTCAAGAGCACTTAATGGTGTTACTCTTTCTCCGTTTTTTAATGCTACAAGTAACATATCATTTTGTGTCATTTAATTTATCCTCCTCTAAATTCATTAATCTAGTAAAGGCAACTAAAGAACCTTTCATACGTTTTAATACAGTCTTAGAAAAGGTAGCATTTTGTTGTTCTTTTTCTACTAACTTCTCTTGCATCTTAATAGCTTTCTCTACCAACTCATAACAGTCTTGATAGTAGTCTAGCTTATTTGGTATCGGTGTTGTCATCTTTGTCCTCTTTATTTTCTTTTTGAGATTCCTGTACTATCATACCCATTTTATCAACATAGTCAGTGATAACAATATTACGTTCTGCAATAGTTGTTTCATCCATAATGTTCATTTGCTTAAGGCTAACTGCTCTCTTGAATAAGTGTTGGACTTCTTCAGATGATTTATTTAAATCAAACTTAACTTCATCTCCACTACTTAATTTAATCATCACTTCTGTATTCTCTACTGGTTTCATATCTGTTTCTTTTTTAGACATAACCCCTCCTCATTTATTTTATTTACGTTATTCACTATAGCTAATAATGTAAAGAAAGTATCTTGTGTCATTATAGCTAGGTTTCCCCCTCTATCCTCACCTACTAATTGTACGTGAATTTCAGGTATTGGTTTTAAGTGCTCGGCTATTTTTTTTCGTTTCTTACATTGAGCATATATAGTATCTTCGATAACCATATCTACTTCTTGGTGTAGTCCTCTACTTCTACCGTCACTTCCCCAAGTTCTTTCTGCTTTTAATCCAAACTTTTGAGCACTCTCTACACATTTACGTTCGTAGTATGTGCCTCTTAATTTATTTTTCGCTGGCATAATATCCTTGTTTTTGTACCACCTTATAGTGGCTATATTTGTCTAGTAATTCTTTAAATCTTTTCTTACCTATCACTCCAAGCTTACCTTTATCCAGTAACTCTTGATAAGTATTTAATATCTTAATTTTTTTATCCATAATATATTCTCCTTAGACTCTTACTATTATGTTTATATAATATAATGCAGTAATCGGCTGATATTATCCCAATCATTAATAATCCTAATCGATAGGATTAAAACATTTACTACTGCATTATAATTTACATTAATATGTCGAAAGGGAGGGCGAGCATTAAAGTCTCCGAGACTAGTACTCACCCTCTTTAGACGACAACGTAACTCAATTAGTTTTCCACAAAGTTATCCACTTATCCACATTAAAACGGTAGGTCGTCGTCTGTCAATGGTAGGTCTCCAACTTTCTCAGTTGATAAAAATTGTAATGTCTTGCTTACTCTTGGTGTTTGCATTTCATTACCCTCTCTACCAGTCCATTTTTCTACAACCACTTGAACTTCCCACTCAGTATCTTTAACCATTTCATCGGTTAATTGTGGTAAAAGTATCTTTCCGTCTTTCTCTACTTGTAGAGATGCAAGGCTCATAAAGGCATAATATCCTGCATTACTGCCCATATCTGCTTGTAAGTGAGGGTATACTGAGGGGTCAGGTTTTTTAAACCTAAACAATCCCTTATGTTTTACTTCAACACCATCTATTTCAAACACTGGCTCGTAAATATCTGCTAAGAATTTACCTTGAACTTCTTTATCTGCTTTAATATTGAGGTCTACAATCTTTGCATTGTATGTACCTTCTTGTATGCTTGCTTGAGGTGATTTATTAGTCGGTTCAAACCAACTATCTTCATCAGTACCTATAAGCGTATCTAGAATATCTTTTTCCATATCCATTATTTCGTCTCCTTTTTATTAGCTTTATTTAATTCTACAAGTTGCGACTTGTATTTATTAAAGTTTTCTTGATTTATTTTTTTAGAACCAATACCTTGAACGACCTGACTTTTAAAGTCATCTGCTTGAGATACCATTAACTCTTTCAATTCTTTTTGTTGAGCCTTGGTAAGAGCAGTCATTTTAGGTTGTGGTTTTTTAGGACTTGTTGTTGGTACAACACCGTCATTATCCTCATCGGCTGCAATGCCAACGAAAGATGATAAACTATATCTTTTATAGTAAGTGATAGCACTACCTACACTTTGATATAGTTTAGGGCTATCAGGTTCTACTATTCTTGATGATACGGTAGAGCAAATCCACTCACCTGATGTATGCATATATAGTGTCTGAACTCCTATTGTATCTCCATTACCTATTGGCATTTGAACATAAGATAAACCGTGCTTACTTAACAGTGGTCTTAATGCTTTAACCATAGTGTCAAGTGTACAGTATTTATATCCATATCCTTTAGCGTTTGTTGGTAGGTCTTTAACTTCTGCTTGCATCTTAGCTTGAGCAGTAGCTAGTTTAGATATAGTTGGTGACATTTGCGTCGTTGTAGTGTCCAACCAAGTTCGAGTAATATTTTCAGTCATAATCGTCTCCTTTATTACGTTATTACAGTAACAAAGTAAGATTTTGATTATTAATAGTCAAGTATATTGTTGGTGTAAGGACACAGACCTCGAACTTCACAGTAGCTTTCACACTTCTTTCCATCCCAAGTTTCTTTGATTGAGCACTTGTTTGGAACTTCATCAGATTCTAATGCGTTAACAAGTAGGTCTCGTTTGTTTGTAAAGTATTCTACAATTTCATCGTCGTCAATATAAGGTATATCAACATAATATATATTTCTTTCTATACCTCTATCTCTAGATGACATAACACTAGCATCTCTAATGTTCATTTGTAGTTTCATTTTATCTACTTTATATCCCTCTAGCTCTAGTAAATATCTATATAGATTTACTTGCCAAGCCCAGTCTCCAAAGTCTGCAAGACTATCTTCTCTATACCATTGCTTTACTTTTTTTACCGTACCTTTTTGTCCCCACGCACCACTGCGTTTGTATCGAGAACCAGTAGGGTCTGGTACAAGAGTGCTCGTAAGACCAAGCACTTTCATAGCTTTATAACTTCCAGTATTTTTATAGTCGATAAGAGTTTGTGTTTCTTTATCGTACAAATCTAAAATTCCAGTAATACCTAGACCTGCTAGCTGGTGCTCAACTAAAAACTTTGAGCCTTCGAGCTGCTGCCGTTCTAATTGTTCGTGATGAATTGTTCCCATTAAAGCAAATGCTCTATCTTGTGGATTAATGTAGTATGTAGATTTTCTTTTTAGATAACTCTCGCACGTTCCCGATAAGAGTTCGGTGGTACTTGGTGGTCTTTCATCAGGTCTTTGTTGAGACATAGCTTTAAGTGTCGCTACAGACATACAACGTTCTGACATACGACAGTGCTCAAAGCAATCATCAAATTTTATTGTTTCACTATCTGGACATATAAAACCAACTGCCGACATAAGTAACTCCTTTGTTGTAAAGAAAAGGTAAGAATTTAATTAGCTTTATACGGAAAATATTTAGCTTTATCTTACCTTATCTTTTGCTTTTCGAGTTATAATATAATTATAATAAAAAAAAAGGGCAAGGTTTTTAAGCCTCACCCTTTTCCAAGGAATCCAAATCTACGATAACCTCGACAAGTAATCGCAGTTATGAACTATATGTATAAACAATAAAAACAACTAACCCGAGGGCTAGTACTAGCTAGTTAACAACTCTAGCTAGCTTACTAGTTTAATTAGTAAGTTATCGAAAGTCAAGAAAATTTATTTATTTAATTTTATCTGAATAGACTTCGACATATTCTGCTCTATCAAAATCTACATCTAAATCTTGACGTAGTTTTGTTATAGCAGTTTTCAAATCTTTAGCAACACATTGGAATTGTAAAAAACCATTGTTGTAATTTCTACTCTTATCTTTTATAATAAAAGTAAAGTATTTTGCAATTCCCTTTGCTAACTCATTAGTAGTTTTAGTATCGAGCATAACCTTAACTCCTTATATTGTTAAACTTAGAACAATTATTTTAATATACGACTAAAAGTGGATAAAAATCCACTACTTTATTTGCGACCCCTTGTTGGCTTTGTTTATACTGACGTTTGATACCGAGCTTTCTAGCTTAGGTAGACCACGGGAATAAATTTGAGCACTTTCCCCTCTTTATGTGTGCACCAACAAAGGGTTTGCTTATTATTCATCTAAAGCATCCAATCCTTTTTTTGCAAAGTAATAGATACCATAAAAACAAATTAATGCTATGATACAATCGATTATATATAACATAATTATACCTCCTTTCTAAATTGACTTAACCACGTAGGCTTATAATTGTTGCTTGAGTATGACATATTCTTAGTACCTTGAAAAGAATACCAATGACCATATCTTTCAAAGAATTCTTTGGCAGTCTCCTCTCTCCATTTTTTATCGTGTACTACAGGCGACTTGCCCTCCACGTGTATAGGATTTCGGTGCTCATCATACTCTTTTGTTTTTTCTTTTGCATTATATGTCGGGTGCGACTTAGCCATTTCTCTTTCTCCTTATAGATGATATTCTATTGTAGTACATAAATTCAAATCCATATTTATCTAGCTTATCAATCAAGGATTGTATTTCGTCCTGAATATCTAAAGCAGTGTGTGATTTATCACCACTTAACTCAGGGTTATCAAAATCCAAATCCATACACTCATCTATTTCTCTCATTTTTCTATCTAGTTCACTCATCTTACCCATCTACTTCTACTCCTTTGTCGTTGTCTACTCCCGTACTTGTTAGGTACATTTCATCGCTATCTATTAGTCGTTGCATACTTTGAATTTCCTCTAGTAGTTCTTTTTCCTCTAGTTCTAGTTCAGTTAGTCTTTCGCATATCCACGGAACTAGTTTCCTATATCGTTCTAATAGTAATTCTGCTTGTGCCTTAGTCTGCACAGGTAGGTGCTTTATTTCTTTCATTTTACTCCCTTTTTTTTGTTTTTATTTAGACAAAAAAACCCCCACCTATTTAGGCGAGGGTTCTTGTCTCCCGATGTGTGTCGTTTAGAACGACAAATCATTAACTATTTGCCTGAGCATTTAGCTTGTTAGCGTCCTCGGTAGCTTTCTCTATTGCTTGCCTACCCTCGGGGCTATATATCATATACCATATGCCGAATAAATTCTCGCCTAAGTATTTCATATCATCTGAGTTACTTGGCTCACTATCTTTAAGTGCCTCGCAACCTAATGCAAGTGCCTGACCGAATATTAACTGACCTCTCGGTGTTTTAGCAAAGTTTTTTGCTTGTTCTATTTGTTGAGCACTCGGTTTTTTTTGTTTCGTTTTATGCATCTGCGACCTCCTCAGTCGTTAGTGTTATGTTGTCTATGTCTTGTTCGTGTATCATTGACGACATTGTTCGCATCGTGTCAATCATACCTAAGGCTCGTTCAACCTCGTCTTGTAAAGATGTAAGTAGGTTACGTAATCTTACGTCAGGTGTATCATCTGAATTAAAAGATACCTCGACTACCTCACCACCGTCTCTTTCTTGGTGTACTTTGGTGTTAGCCTTATCCCACTCGATGTTCTTTTGCTTGTGTATTGATATCTCGAATACATTTACAAGCGTTAGTAATTCCATAGGTGTCATACGACTAAGTGCATCACCTAATCGAGTACATACTTCTGATACTCCCTCGTTTGTATGAGGGTCGTCGAACCTATTAAATTTTATCGTATCGGGTTTTTGTTTTTTATTGATTTTTTTCATCGTGTTGTCCTCCGTTTTGGTTGCGATGTTGTTATAACGTAGTAAAAAAATTCAGTGTTTGTCAAGGAATTAATTTACTACGTAAATAAATTACTTGTTTATCAGGGTGATTTTGTAAGAGCCATTTCCTAGCATCTCTTGTTCTATAATGTGGTATAAATCCTCCTCAATATCAGGGTTTAATTCAGGGTAATCACCGAATTGTAAACTATCGTAGTTTCTTTCTAGACAAATTTCTTTCCAACACTCCCACTCCTCGCACACTAGATTTTGTGCATCATACTCGTTGACGTTGTATCCACAATAGAAAGTATCTATTTCCTCCTCACACACTTGACACATTATGTTACCCTCATCTATGTGCTCGGGGTAGGCGTTTTTACCTCCCCCCGTGTCAATACCAAAGGTATTGTGTGTGCCTACTGCCTCATACTCACTCATCAGACACGTCCTCAAACTCTACCAGTCCATTTCCGTATTCTTTATCCTCAAAAGATATCCAACCTTGAGCACCAGTACTAAGTTTAAATTTAGCTTTGTTGTTAACGTTGTTAGTCGAGAACGGTATAGCCTCAACTACCTCGTCGTAAGATAATTCTACGTCACACTCTATGTAATAATGCCTAGTGTCAAGCGACGTATCTGATACCTTATAGTTCTTCATATTATTTTTCCTTTCGTTTTTTTTCAATTAGTTTGATTTGAGCACTGGATAAGTTAGTAACTTCATACTTATCACCCAACTCGGTTACGAATATAGATATTAGTTCATCATATTCTAAGTCGTCAAACATAGACTTAAGTTCTTGTAATCTCGTAGTTCCCCTGAGTTCTCGAGATAAAACACTCTCGAAAATCCAAGCAGAACCACCTAATAGTAGGTCTATTTTTTTCTTAATCGTCATCTATGTCACCATACATTTCCACTATTTCCTCACATAAGGTAATCACTCGTGATACGTGTCTCTTTTCATATTGTCCTACGTATTCTTCGCAAGTTTCTTTGTCACCACAAGCATCTAGGAACGTTTGTACGTCCTCTAGGCAAGGTGCAGTGTGCTCAAATAGTAAGTGACTACCTCTTTTATCGTTTAACTCAGCGTTGCTGATGTCATTTGATATTGATTCGTGTTGTTCGTCTGTTAATGCCATTGTATTGGTCTCCTCTATACGTTATTGTAATAATACTTTGTTAATTCCCAAAGTCCTATGGCAAATGCCATAAGACTTATTATCTCCCACTGAGATAGAACAACGAAATTCATTATTCGCCTCCAAACAAGTCGTGCTCGGCTTGACGAATTTTTCTTAATTTTTTCCAGTGAGCATCACTCACCATAATATCCTCGTAATTACTATTCATAACACAATCTCTTATGCTAATCCCCGTAGTCTCGAAATCATCAGGTATTACGGCTAATATCTCGTCAACATATACACTACCAATGTCTCCAAAATATCCGTCTCTCTCCTCAATCTTTACCATACGGGTTACACCTCTCATATTGTCCATTACGGTCGCTATTCGTGGTGCATTACTTATCATCGGCACTGGTGCTAAGAACACCTTTGTACCTTTTTTTACGTCGTTACTAGTTACTTCGTTCATACATATCCTCTCGGTTTATTAATAAATTTTTGCCACCATTAAAAATTATCTCTCTAAGGCTAGTGCTCAACCAAAAGATAAATAACTCAGGTGGCGTTAGTTTGACATCGATTCGCACACTACTTGTCAATGTTGTTGGCATTGCCCCTACTTTTAAAGGGGCATCAGGGGTATACTCAAGTAAGCAAGCTTGGTCTTCAATGTGGTCAATTCCACGACAATCCTCTTTTGTATGCGAGGACGACCTCTCGTTCAGTACCTGAGATACCGTTGCCAGTTGTTGTAAATTTTGTTGTTTCGATTTTCGCATATAATATCTTAAGGCTTTCCCTCGGTGGTTGTCAAGGAATTAATTTACGTAGTAAATAAATTACTTGTTTATGTAGTCCGTCGGTTACATTTCTGCATACGCCCGTGTGGTTAGGGCAAGTAAATCCCTCCCTAAAGGCTTTCGCACACGCATCTATATACATCCAGAAAGTTATTAAAAGGCATAACTTTCTAGATAGTATATCTGGATAATTCTGAGCACTTGAACCACCTGCTGGGCTCAGAAAACAATCCAATAGAGTAAGTTCTATTACTCTATTGACGTCGCAGCTTCTGAGCACCAACTCTAGTTGGTGAGTTACAGCGTGCCCGTTCAAGAGAGCACGCCTGATATGTTCGTGATAATCGTATTGAGGTTATCGGAGTTACCGACATAAATGTCACAGTCGGTGAACTGCCTGAAAAATTCCTCTTGTTCCTCAGGGTCAACAACGGTGTAACCACTCGCACCAATGCCTTGCTCGAGAACGCTCTCCCTGAACTGGAATATGAGGTCTCGAAATATCGATGCCGAACTAAACGTCAATAGTTTAGTAACGTTTAGGGGTTCGTCGGGGTGCTTAGCTATCCAAGATAATCTATGGAAAGCCTCGTCACGAGGGTCGTTCTTATCGACACCAAGTGCTCGTCTAATTCGACCACTAGCATACGACAAGTTTGTCGTCCCGTATTTTATCTCAGTGGCATAACCACGTTCCTCCAATGCACTGGCACAAGCAATAGCAAGTGTACAAGCCTCGATGATGCTCTCACAGGGCACGTCACCAAGACGAGCGAGGTCGATAAAGAACCTGACACATTGGGATTGGTTGTTACGTTTGTAACTCTCCATAGGGTCGAGACCTGACATTGCTTTGTCTATGTTGACGATATAGCCACCTAAGTCGGCACGCTTTTTACGTCGGCAATCTACACCAATCGAACCCAGCTTTTCTAAGTCGTCAGGATTAGCGTTCAGCTTAGATTTCTGAGACTCGTAGAAATCGAGAATCGATTCCGTAGTATAGCCTCGACGTACTATCTCAAGTTGGTGTGCTCGACCTTTGACGTCCATAACGTCACTTTGATACCACCCGTCTCTCGTATCATAACTACGTCCGTGGCTATAGTCGTACTCCTCGAAACGTTCCG
>Ga0209337_1000779_pt1 | contig 25366 bp, 29 predicted proteins | sample LinPmetageLP53_FD_184044 | JGI IMG/M metagenome (GOLD analysis project Ga0209337, IMG submission 184044) | Marine viral communities from the Pacific Ocean - LP-53 (SPAdes) (version 2) | ecosystem: Environmental > Aquatic > Marine > Oceanic | place: Pacific Ocean | collected 2010-02-08 | reverse complement strand
AGGTTTTGTTTGGCATGAAGTTACTGCTGATGGTAAAATAAGAGATTGGCTAAGTGGAGATATTGAGAAATTATTTGGGCCTAAGTTTGCTAATGATGAAGCCAAAGCATTTTATGATTCTCTAATACAACCGGCTCAAGCAAGTATTACATTTGGTACTGATACCTATAAAATAAATCAGTTCAAAAAAGAAATTAAAAAGAATAGAAAAGAAAACAACACTATTGATGCCATTAAAGATATAGTAAATACTATTGCTGGGAGAACCGTATTTGGGCCAAGTAGTCCTAGCCCAACACAAAGTAGTCCTAGCCCAACACAAGGTAGTAATAGGACTGTTTCTGATTCAGCCGCTAGAAGTGTAACAAGGCCTGATTCAGTGGCTCCTAAGTACGGAAGAAGTCTATGAGGTGATTATATGACTTGGCAAGATATACTAAAAGCAACTAGAAGAGAATTGAAGAAGATTAAAAAATATGTTGAAAATAAAATACCTGTTCAAATAGTAGGGGGTAGTCAGGGAAGGCATATGAAATTAACAGTCTTAAATCCTAGAACAGACAGTACCCGATTAGTGGTTGTTTCTAGCACTCCTTCCTCAAGTGGTAGGTATGATTTAGTAGTCAGGGACATTAGAAGGGCTTTTAGAAAAATAGGCGAAGATTTGTAATGTGGTTTAGTATTCTTAAAAAACCGATACTATCGGAAAAAGAAATACCTAAAGGGTCCGATACTAGATATTCTTTAGCCGGTAATATGGCCAGCCAAATGAAAAATTCCGCAGGAATTGTTTGGGAATCAGAAGATGAAGAAGCAAGAGGTTATGCCTTTGAGTATGGAGATGAATGGTTAATTACTGTTTTTGAAGTGCTAGATAGAGGAAAGGGTAAAGGCCAACCCTACTTACAGGAGTTTGTTAAGGACATGAAGGCTAGTAAAAATTATCCTGTTTGGGCCGTAACTGTGATAGATGAAAGCAAACCATTTTGGAAAAAAATGGTGGATAGTAATATTATTTATGGTTATACTCAACATCATTTCCCTGAAGACGACGAGTTGAATTACACATGAGTTACGCAAAATTTAAACATAAGGTTAGAAATAAACTTCCTGATTCTATTAGATACAGAACAGTTTGTAGGAAGTGCGCTAAGACAGGAAGGATAGCAGAGCGTTGTTTTACTTGTAAGATAGACCAAGCGGCAAATTGGGCTAAACCTTATTAGTAACCTTGATAACCCAAGACGATTTAAGAAAACCACAGGAGGTAGTTCATATGGCTAAACGCAAATTTTCAGTTACTAATTTATTTAGGAGACAAACTCCTAAACCTGCTGATAGAAAAATATTCAACATAGGTATTCAGGAGAGGCAGAATCAAAATATGATGACTGCGCCTCTAATTTATCATCTTATTAATCAATCAGTTATTGGGCGTACTTGTATTACTCAATTGAAACAAGAGATTTTTAGACGAGGTTATGTTTGGGAAAAAGCATTTGAAGCAATATGTGAAGAGTGTGGAAAAGAACATAAAAGACCTGTTAATGAATGTTCTCGATGTAAAAGCACTTCATTGAAAAAGCCAGATGTTAGTCAGTTAGAATACGCTGAAAAGTTTATTGAAGGGTATGTAAATAAATCTGAACAGTTGTTTATTGATGTACTTAGAGAGTTAGAAGACGACCTAAATATCATGGATGATGCGTATATTGTTCTGGTTAAAGAATACTTTATTGATGGTAATGGTAAAATAAGAATGCACAGAATTAAAGAAGTGTATCGTGGCGACCCTGTAACTATGTATATTTATACTGATGAGTTAGGAGAAAGAGGCTCCACTGGTTTTACTTGTGTTAATCATAGAAATATGCTTTCAACAGAACCCCATGAATTATGTGAAACATGTGGGTCTAATTTATTCCCTGTTCATTATGTGAATAGAGTCAATGGAGAAGACCAATACTTCTTGAAAGGAGAGGTGCTACATTTTAGTAAGTATAGTCCTTCTCGACTGTATGGTATGTCTCCTGTAATTACTCTTTACAATAATATTATGACACTACTTGCTATGGAAAATTATGTTAATTCTTCTTACACTAAGAGTCGAATGCCTAAAGGATTACTAGCAGTCCAAACCAGAAACATGGATTCTATGACATCTTTTTGGAGAGCAGTCAAAGAGAAAATGGAGCAAGACCCTCATTTTATTCCTGTTATGGGAGTTGAAGGCGAAGGTGGTAAGGGGGCTGTTGAATGGATTAAGTTTATGGATAGTCTAAAAGAGATGGATTATGTTTCTGTTAAGGATGATTTGCGAGACAGAATATCAGCGTTCTATGGTGTGAGCAAAGTGTTCATGGCCGATAACACTACAAGTGGTGGATTGAATAATGAAGGTATGCAGATTCTTGTAACAAATAGAGCCGTTCAAATGGCTCAAAATGTATATAACAATTATGTATTCCCATTCTTAATTAAGCAATTTGGTATTACAGATTGGGATTTAAAATTACCTCCAAGTGAAGAAGAGGATGAAATTGCTGTTCTTCGTAAAAGAGAATTAGAAGTTAGTATTGCGGCGGCAACTAAAAATCTAGGGTTTGAAGTTGAGATGGATGAAGATGGAAACTTTACTTTTAGTAAGCCTGAACCTGAAGAACAACCGGCAGAGGGTCAAGAAGGACAACCAGCAGGGAAAGACCCTTTAGCCGGTTCTAATTTAGACCAAAGAGACTTAGACGAAAATATGCGAGTAATGGCAGAAGGTGGAAGTAAGCCACAAGAAAATCCAGCGACAACTAGAAATAAGCCGAGTGTTGAGACAGGGCCAGATAAAAGGTTAACTGGACTACCACGGGATGCCGGAAATCAAAATGTTGATTCAAGAACAGAAAGAAGAGTGGGTTAATATGACTTGGAAAACGATACTAAAAGAGGAAATGACTTACGACAACGACTGGTCTAACCGAATGTATAGAAAGTTTCTAAATCAATTACGAAGTGTAAATGGTGGCTATTTGAAAAGAGAATCAAATGGTAAGTTCAGAATAGAAAGGCGTGAAATGGATGCAGATGATATAGCAAACGAATTAAAAAACTTTGCTAAACCTAAGTATCAAGGATATGTAAATGGTTATTCTGAACAAGAAAGAAACAATGAGATTTCAGCAGAAAAGTTAGCATATAACAGTACCTTTTACGGACACTTTTTGAAATTCCTTAGAAAGACAGGAACTAATGTTGATGTAAGAAACTATTGAGGTGATATTATGACAGAAGATTTGAGACAAAAAGAAATAAGATTGAGAAAGGAGTTAGCACAGATTAAAGGAATTAATTCTAATGTCGATTCTAAATTAAGAAAGACAAGAGACTTTAGTGTGGGAGTACCGAAAGATACAACACACAAGGCTACACCTGTTTCTTCTGATGTTCCTGATGTGGTAACGCTACCACCAAAGCACCGAAACAAAAAAGAAAATATTGCATTTTGAGGTGATTAAATGATTTTTGAACTATCTAAAGATAAGTCTTTACTTTATATTCTAAGTAAGGTTGAATTAGATAAAGAGACTAAAGCGTTAGTTAATCAAAAAGCAAGCCCTTCAGAACTTAAAAAATCATTAGAAAAAAATATTAATTCTTCTAATATAGTCCAATATAGAAAGTTTATCGCTATTGCTAAAAAAGAAGATTATGGCGAAAGTCCTAGTGATAGAGGCCGAAGAAGTAGCCCTACACAAGTGGGCCGAGAAAGTGAATCCACAAGAGAAGAAACCTATATAGAGGGAGATAAAGAACAAAAACTTCGATATGCTTCTTCTAAAATTAAAGAAAAAGTTGAAGAAATGAAAAGTCAATCTTCTCAACAAAGAGATTTATTGTTTCTTGAAAAGAGCGTTGATATGTTAAATAAATTAGTTAGCAATATAAGAATAGATACCAGCGTAAGCCCTTCAATGATAAAGGGTACTAGCGCATATAAAGAAATTACTAGAAAGCAATCAGAAACATTGATTGGTACTCTTGTTAAAATGAATAGTGAGATGGGTAAACAGTCCGGCTACTTAACTAATAGATTTGAAAAATTTTCTGTTAATAGAGAGTTTCCCATATATAAGAAAAAAATGTATTCCAGAAAAGATAATAAGTTTAGCGCAGTTAAACCATTACGAGATATTAATGTGCAGATGTTAAACAATACTTACAGTGAATTAGCAAATGCTAAGTTAGATAATCATGACTCTTCTTTAATATCCGCTTTGTCCCGAATACATTCAAGACGCTTTAAGGTTGAACCTAAAGCGTTACAAGACAAGACTAAGATTCGTGGGGCGGCCCAGTCTTTTAGAGAGAAGTTGAAGACTAGAGATAGAACGGGTTTATCACAAACATTTAGAAAGACAAAAGAAATTATTTCTCAAAAAATAAGAGGCATTGAAACCTATTTAGAAGAGATTGATGATGACTATAAGAAGTTGTATTCATATACGCTTAAACTTGTAAATGTTCCTGAAGAAGTTATTGCTTCTGAAGTTGAGGAAGAGTACGCTGAAATAGTTAAGGAATTGATGACAAGCCTAAGAACATTAATTGTTAGAGAAGTCGAAGGTAAAAAGAAAATTAAAGTACCTAAAGGCACAAAGAGAAAGGATATAAAAGATAAAGAAGGTAAGGTCATAGTAACTGAATCAAAGTTTACTGCAAAAGAAATCTATGAAGATTTAATGACAAATGGTCAATATAGTGCAGACCTGCCAAAACATATCAAAGAATTATTTGATGATGTTCAGGAAATGAAAGAAAAGTTACCTGAAATAGTCGAAAAAAGAATCGAAGATAAGTGGGAAAAGTTAGGGGAATTAAATTCTCAACTAAAGGCTATGGAACTAAATAAAGAAGGCCTCAATCCTGTAATAGAAGAAACTAAAGAAAAAATTAAAGCCTTTAAGAAAGTTATGAAAAAGGTCGAATCAGAATTAGACCGTCCAACTAAGGCACTCAATAATGAATTAAGACAAACTGTAAAGTTAATTAATAGTTTATCCGGAATTATAAGAAAGGTACAAAATGAATTAAATGACTTGGACGACATATCTCAAAGCCAATGGAATAATTGGCTTAAATCTAAAAAGGATTTGGCTACGCCTAAAAAATCTAAAGGTAAGAAGACTTCAACAGTAGGTGTTGATGTGTCAGGCTTAAAAAACCTACTTGATTTAATTCCGGAAGAAGGCAAAAAACAATTAGAAGATTTAGGTATGGATGCTAAGGACATTAGAGAAGTAAATATTGCTGTGGGTAATCTAAAAGGAGAGTTTTCTAATATAGATAGAAGTATTCAGGCATTGTATAATTTAATTCCTGAATCCGAAGGAGAAGCAAAATATTCTCTATGGCAAGAGCCATCTGATGATTTTGATTATGAAAGAGATTCTGCTTCTTGGTTAGGGCCAGAAGATGAGAGAGATAAAGATTATACTACACTACGACCAACACCAAAACAGAGAGAACAGCGAGGTGAAGAAGAATGACATGGGATTTTTATGGAGATGGAGAAGAGTTTATTCTCAAAGAAGAAAAGGAAAGCCCTAAAGACATTTTAGATTCTTTAGATGCTAAAGGTAAAAAGAAACTCAAAAAGACTATTCAAGCCGCTTCACCAACCGAATTTTTTGGTCAAGACTTCACTAAGTTAGGTGAATTAATAGACACCTTGAAAGAATTAGATTTAACTAAGTCCGATAAGAAACTCAACAAGAAGATGAAATCAATGGATGAGCGCAACATTGATATTGTGGCTACGGCTACCAAACTTCGTAAAGAATACGAATTATTGTATCGCCAGTTATCTGATTTAGTATATGGCCGAAAGAAAAAGGATTGATTCTCATGTGGAAAGATATAGTTAAGGTTGATGATAAATCGGAAAGATGGAAACGCTATCGTGCTTCACAAGAAAGAGGCGGTCAGGAAAAAAAGCCAGACCAACCAAAATACAAATGTGCTATGTGTGGAATAAAACTAAGCCGATACGAGAAAAAATATAAAGACAACCCAATAAATTTCTGCCCTACATGTGAAAAAGCAAGAGGTAAGTAAAATGACAGAAGAGAGAACAATTAATGAAGAATTATTAGATATAATAAAGGCTTTAACATCAAAAGTTGAAGCCTTAGAAAAGACAATTTATGCTAAAGATAGCATATTGATGAAGGCAGGTTTTGTCGTATCAAATAGCCCAACTCCCGCTATGGATAATACAATAGGTAATTCAACCGGAATGCCTAAAGACATATCAACTATGGATTGGTCTGATATTCATAAGATGGTGGATAAAGTAGGTGGTCAATAATGCCAGAAAAAGTAACTAAAGAAGAGAGAAAAGTAAGCCTTGCTATTGAAAAGGCTAGAGCCGCTAAAGAAGAATTGGAATTATCCCTAAAGGATAATAACCGTAGCCCTGAAAAATCTGATTTTGAAAAGGTAAAACTAAAAAGACCTAAAGCAGAAACCGCTAAAGATTTAGTTCCTGAAAATCAAAAAGAGGAAGGATTCGGATTAGGCGGACAAATGATTGATTACGATTAGAAGTGATGTAAATGAAATTAGGTTCTATCGAAAAAGATAGACAACCTTCAATTGAAATTATTCGCCTTTTTGAAAAGACGAGGGTTGCTTATCTTTCAGCAAAGCACGACCCAAAAGAATACGGTAGTCGTTGGCGTAGTGCTGTAAAACTAATTCAAGAATCTTATGAAGAGTTAGATGCCGCAGGTAAAGAAATGAAAAACTTTATTGATGAAAGAGAATTAGACGATAAAGAAATAAATAATGTTCAGTCTATTCAAGCAAGTGAATTATTCGATAAAATAAAATTACTTAGATATAATTCTAAATTAGTTGATGACCCATTTGCTAAAAGATTCAAAGGTAATGTCCTTGAAGAGTTACTAAGTAATCCTGAGTCTATGCTCAAATTCGTTCATTATGCTTTAAGGAGCGACAATAATGCTTTAACTCCTGATACATTAGCAATAAAAGACATGGAACCTGACGATTTAACGGAGGGTCTTATGGGTCTTGACCTAGAGTCGGACGACATAGCCCTATACATTGTTGAGCATTATGGGGATGGAAAAGACTCAAAGAAGGCAGAATCCAAAGTGAAGGCCGCTATGGATATGTTGCAGTTAATCTATTTTTCACAACATGAGGAAAAAGAGTGGGACAAACTAAAGGACATTGAGATGAAGAAGGCCGAAAATAAATCGGAAGAAGAAAAGTCTGTTAGTGATTTTATTATACCCAATAAACCAATGTATAGAATATTTAGTGTGGATGATATTAAAGAATTGAAAGGCTTTAGTGGTCAATGGGTCGTACAAGAAAAGTATGATGGTATGAGAATACAATTACATAAATTAGATAACTCTATCAAAGTATATTCATACAATAAGAAAGACATTACTAGTAAGTGTAAAGACATAGTTAAGGAATTAAACAAGAAACATTTCGGTGACTGCATACTTGATGCTGAATTAATTCTTTTTAGTGGGGAAGATGCGCTACATAGAGCAGATACCATTTCTCATGTATTTAAGAACAAATATCCTGATGCTAAACTAAAGTGCCATGTATTTGACATTATGCGACATGATGAGCAGACTCTCTTAGACGAAGAATTAGAAAATAGAATAACTATTATGTTTAATAATTATTCATCTCATTCTTCTGAGTATTTAGTTTTCCCTTCTAAGAAAGACACTAGAATGGCAGATAGTTTGAAAGACATAAAAGAATATGCAGAAACTATTATGGAAATGCCTACTGCTGAAGGGGTAGTAATAAAAGATGCTACTTCAACTTACTATATGGGTACAAGAAAAAACCCTAAGTGGATTAAGTGGAAAAAGTTTGTTGATATAGATGTGATAGTCTTAGATAAGAAAAAGACTAAGAGTAATTTATATTCTTATACTTTAGGAATAGATATTGGGCCAACAGAAGAAGATAGTAAATACATTAAAGAAATTGACGGTAAAAAATACATGAATGTTGGCAAGGCTCTAAACACAAAGATTTCTGCTAATGTAGGAGATATTGTTAGAGTTAAAGTTGATGAAGTTAAAAAACAAGGAGACAGATATACTTTATTTTCAGCAAAGGTAATTGAAATACCTGAAGTGGAAATGCCGGATAAAGTAGTAACTTTAGAGTTTTTATCTCAAGACACTAAAAAATCATTAAAGTATGATATTGAGGCTTTTACTAAAGGGGTAACTATTACAGACCATATACATGGTACTGCAAATATAATTGCTAAGTTTGATACTAATGGTTTTACTATGTATTCTTTTGAAGAAGATAACTTAATGTCTAAAAATGCTTTATTAGATATTGATGTTTGGAAAACACAGGTTGAAGAGATAATGAAAACAAAACAATCTAAATTGGCTTTAATTATATTTAGATACTTAAAAGATAATGGGCCTCAACTTGTAAATGCAGTACATAAGTATTTACTAGAAAAGGCTAGTAATACTTACGAAGATGTTCTTAATTCTAAGAAAGCCAAACTTAAAGATTGGGCTAACCTAAGAGATGGAATTAGTTTTAATAATAACAAACTTATGGCTGACCCTGATAAGATACTTCAAGAAAAGGAAGAAATTAAAAAGATGAAATCCAAATTAATTTCTATTCAAAGACAAAAAGAATTAGGTGAAGAAGTTACTATTGGTGCGGATTCTGAAATGCAAGGGGATTGTTGTTCTCAATTAAAACAAGGTATGATTGCTAATTTCAAACAGATGATGGATTCTATTGATTACAATGGAAAAATAGATTGGATTGAAGCCTTAAAAAGAAACCACTTTAATGTCGAAGATTGGGGTACTTCTAAAGAAGAAGAAATAAAAGAGTATGAAGAAAGGGTTATGGATATGGATTGTGATTGGATAATAGATGCTTACCAAAACAAAAAGAAGTTCCCTCCTTTAGACCCTAATTTTGATATGGATAAAAAATTATACGATGAATATAACCAATGTATGTTAGGTTCAAAGTTTTCTGATAAATTTGCTATGTTAAAAGCATATAAAACTCCTAAAGAAAAAAGAAGTGGCCCATTCAAATTGTATGCTAGAGAAGATGATAATGTTACTCTTTCAATTAAGTTAGGTGATGATACTATCAATTGGACTATTGACTTAGAGAATGAAAAGGAAATGTTTGATTTATTTGGTGCGGCTGGTAAATATCCAGCAGAAGTCTCAACTAACATAGAAAAAGATAAGGTCATAGATAGCGGTACTGTTGAATTAGGTGTTCAACGACATGGTTATCATGAGTATATTTTAGATGGTAATAAGTTTGAAACTAAATTACATGTTAGGCTTTTACCTGTAAAGGGTGAAAAAATGTGGCTTGCATGGACTGGTTATGAACAAAAACCGACTGACAGCAATACAGATGATGGTATATGGAACATTTATGAGGATAAACACTCTAAAGTGAGAATACCGTGAACCTTATATAGTGAAATTAGATAAAGGAGTTTGAGAGGAATGTCCGCTACACTTATGGCAACCCCGAATAGTGACCATTTTACTATACTCAAAAGCGACGAATTAATGATTGGAGGATATGCAAGCATAGAAATCGTCGATAAACAAAATGACCTAATCACACTTAAAGCACTTAACGAGGCAGTAAACAAATATATGGAGAATCCGAAATACAGAAATGTAATGACAAACCATTCAAATGTCCAAGTCGGAGAAGTAGTAAAATCATATAGAGATAAAAGCGGAAAATTATGGAAAACCGAAGTTGATGATGTAGGATTTTTTGTAGTAATTAAGTTAAGAGAAGATATAGAAAAAGCCAAAGAAATAAACAGAGGCATTAGAAAAGGTTCATTGAGGTCATTTAGCATTGGAGGACAGGCTATACATAAAGTAAAGAAAAACCATCCAGACTTAGGCGACTACAATGAAATAAGTAAACTAGAATTACATGAAGTAACAATCTGTGAAAAAGGAATAAATCCAGAAGCGAAATTTGATATTCTAAAACAGGAAAAACAAAAAAAAGAGGCGAAAAATATGAGCAAATTAGAAAAAGCACTAGCAGAATTAGATACTCTAATGGAGGAAGTTAATGTGCTACGAAAAGAAGATGAGAAGGATGATGACGGCTTTGAGGCCGCTTTGCCTGAAATGAACACAGAAAAGGAAGAATACATGGATGAAGAAACTGAAGATGATACTGATGAAGTTGCATCTATGGGCGGCGGATATAAAGATGCTAAGAATGCCGCAATTCTTTCAACTCTTGATGGAGCAGGTGTCGAAATTGGCGAACCAGCAAACCGCATAGTAATTAGCGGTGGTAAGCCTACTGCAACCGATATGCCGGTAGTTAAGGCATTTGGAAACAGTGAAATGGAAACACTTGATTTGTCCGTTGGAAACATTGAGAAGGCTTACGAGGCTTTCCGTCAAGAGCAACTAGAAAAGTTGGCTTACGATAACCTACAAAAGCAGTTTGAAAACCGCTTTGAATCAGAAGTTGGTTCAAGAGAAACATTGATTGCTAAGGCAAACTATGATGCTCAAAACGAAATCGCTTCCCTAAAGGAAGAGTTTACACTACTACGCAAGTCTTTGACTGCTGAAAAGGACACTATCCTAAAGGCACAAAAAGAATCTGCGGTTCAACTCCCAAGTATGGATGAAATGGCTGAAATGGATTGGTCTGACATTCACAAAATGGTAGGAGGTTATTAAGATGAGTTATATTAATACAATTGCAGACTTAGAAGCACAAACATACGGAACAGGCGCACATGGCGGACTTAGCAATCAATTGCTAAAGCAAGTTGGTGCAGTTCAGGGTATTCATACCGGCCATGATGTCGCACTTGGAGTAGGAACAACTGGTTCTTCTTCTGCTGCTAATCTTGGTGCATTATACAACCAAGTTTACGGCCAAAAAGTTTGGTCTATGCTAAACCGTGAATGTAATGCTCTTTCAGTTATTGCTAAGAGGCCTTATACTTCTAGCGGTTGGAGAGTTCTTTCAGAAAGACCTGCTGGTGGCTCTGGTAATTTCCTAACAGTTGATACTGTTGGTTCTAAAGATGCTGCTAACATTGGTTCAACAACTCCAAGAGCAGATTTAATTGGTGGAGTACCTGAAAACGCTGGACTTGGTGTTGAAGGAGATGGATTGGCTTCAATTGCACCAAAGTATGAACAGTTGTTTACAAGCCCAAAGATTATTGCTCATCAATTTGAGTTCTCTGAATTGGCTATGGAAATGGCGGCTATTGACGATGGTATCGGAGATATTAGAGCGCAAATGCGTGAAGATATGGGTAAGCACCATGCAGAAGTACAGAATGCTATGCTAGTTATGCCTCTTGAGAATTACGACAGAGACAGTGCTACTGTTACAGGAACCGTTACTATTGATACAATCGAGAGAAACTATACTTCTCTAAACAAGATTATTTCCAGTAAGACTGAATTAGAGGCTATGGCAACTGCTAACCTAATAAACAGTGCCACTACTGCTGAAGCAACAAATCTATTTAATCTAAACCGTAATGCTGATTCATTCCTTGATTCACAAGTAACATTTGGGGATTCGTATGCAAGTGCAGATGCTCGCCAATTGACACTAACTGTTCTAAACCAAATGATTAGACTACTTCGTGTTGCTGGTGGTTCACCAAAGGTTATTCTAACCGGATATGATACACTACAAACTATTTCTGACCTACTACAAGCACAGGAACGCTTTATGGATAGAAAGGAAATTGTACCTACTGTTAACGGGGTTCGTGGAGTAAAGGGTCAAGAAGTTGGATTTAGAGTTTCAACCTATTATGACATACCTATGATTCCAGTTGCGGCTATGGCTTCAACCGGAGTAAACACATCTTGTATTAGCGATATGCTATTCCTTGATACTGACCATTTGTGGCTATCTGTTATGAAGCCTACACAATACTTTGAAGATGGTATTTCCAACGGAAACCCATTCGGTGTCGGTACTCTTGGTAACAAGGCTCTTTACCGCACTATCGGTGAAGTCGGCTGTTCTTACTTCAAGGGTCAAGGAAAGATTACAAACTTACTCTGAGGTGATTTAGTTGACAGAAGAAGTATTTACGGTTACTCTATTAGCCGACCATAAGGGATTCACCAAGCCAAGAGCAAATGGTGATGAATATATGGTTGATGCGCTAATTGATGTTTCCACCTACGATGCAAGCGGAGTAGTAATGTCAGCAACTAAATTCGGACTGAGTACAATTAATTCTATTTCCCATACGGGAACAAGTAATGTATTGTTTTACCCAACCTTTGTAATTTCAGGAGCAGACGGTAGTTATACAAGTGCAGATTCAGTAACAATGTTATTGGTTCAAGCACTACAAGCGACCCCTGCTGAAGTAGCAGACGGCGGTACTCATAGTGGAATGCAAATCCGAGTTAGAGTTTCTGGAAATCTCTGAGGGATTTAGTTGGTTAAAGTAAAACTGAGTAGTGTATCTCCGTTTTCTTTGGATGTAGCGGGTTTGGGGCTAAGTAAAGCCAGTCCCGAACCTGTTGCATTTTCCTCAGTATTTGGGGCTTTGGTTCGATATAGTGACAAAAACTTAGATTTTATATTTGAGGAATCTGATAGAGAAGAATTGATGCAATTGAATCCAGAAAAGTTCGACTTGCTATCTAGAGAATTAGGTACTACTATAACTACCCATGAGCAATTATGTTCTCTATTGTTACCTGAAAAGTCTAAGAAACCAAAGATTAGAAAACCCTTTACCAAAGCGGTAGCGGACGAGAAGGCTCCCCTTTCTGAATAATCACAAGTATTAAGTGGGAGTTATACCCCACTTTAGATTGAAGGCGATTTTTATGGCGGCATGCAGAAGTAGTGGAATAGAAACAGCAAGTGCAGTTATTTCCGGTGAACGATGCAAATTAGTATCTATTCATGCGGTATATACTGGAACAACGGGAACAACTACTGTTTCTGTTTGGGATAATGCTTCGGCTGGTAGTGGTAAAGAATTAGCAAGAATAATTTTGGTAGGAAGTGACCCTACTGCGCCAACCCATCCTGCGGCGGCATTAGCATATAGAAACATTGAGTTTGATATGCACGGTGTAATTGCCACCAATGGTCTTTATTTGACTATTAGCACAGGTTCAGGTACAGGTGCGGCGGTCTCCGTTGAGTTTGCTTGAGGTGTTTAAGTATGGCAGTATTGAATAAAGATACTCGTTTGATTATGACAATCCTATTCGTGGGTGCGCTTAGTGGTGCAAATGTATTCTTTTATGCTCATTACGGAGTGACTTTTCCTCATGGGGTGCTGGCTCATTCTGTTTTATTTGGGCTAATGACAGTCGGTTCAATAATGATTATGAAAGCCCTATTTGATTTGGCTTTGAATGACAGAATTGAGATGTGGCTTCTTGATAGAAAGATTGCGTCTTATTGGGAAAGAAAAGCAAGAGATGAACAACAATTGAGAAAGATGCAAGAGAGTGCTAAACAATACTCGACTTCATTTACTCCGATAAATCAACAATATTCTGCGGTTGAACCTGATGATAATTCCGTAGGAAGCGAATTTTTAGCCACTCTTCAATGAGGTGGTTAAATGGTTCTTAGTGATTTAATGGGCTTTAACGATTCCGACTACGCTTACAATCAACAAAGAGCGCATTCTGCGGATATGTTTTTTGTTAAAATGAGAATGTGGTTTTGGGGCAGTTGTATTACTCTATCTTCTTTCTTTATTGGTAATATCTTAGGTGTTTTTGACATCAATATATTAGGTTGGATATTAGATACCTTTTGGCATTCATGGGAGGTATAGTATGTCAGTAATGACAGGATTTGCTATATTAATAGGAGAAGCCATGATTGGTTTTTGGAAAAAAGTACATGCAATTAATTTTGGTGTGTATGGTTCAACGATGGTTGGTAAGACTACATTAAGTAACCAATTAAAAACTAGAGGCGAAGTAGCCCAAGTAAACGATAGGACAGTTGGATTACATAGAGCCTCAAGAAAAAATATAAAGATTGATGGAGATTCACATACAATAAAAAGTTCCGATGTCGGAGGGGAGGCTATTTATTGGAAAGACTGGGTAAGGGACATGCAGAAAAGAAGAGTGAAGTATGTTATATTTATGATAGACCACAGACACTTAGATAATACTTCTAATTTAGACCATCAAGTAGCATGGAAGTTTTTAGTTGATACGATAGTATCAAATATATGGCCGACGGGTAGGAAAAAGAGAGAGAGCGACTATCCTATGGCAGTAGGTATTTGGGCTAATAAATATGATATATGGGGAGAAAAATACCCATTATTAGAAGGCCAAACAATAGATAAGCATGAGATATTTGAGCCTTTTAAGTATGGTATGAGACAATTAAACGAGAAAGGAATACCTTGTTTCAAATACATAGTCTCTGCTAAATCTGAACCTGAAATGGTGTATAAAGGAATCACTTCAATGATAAAGGACTACTGATTAAAATGTATAACCAACAAATGATAACGGGACAAGCACAGGGATTTAATCCTTATTTACCACCTATGAGACAAGCAAGAGCAAGTGGCGTAGTAACAGAATACAAGTTTATTGCTATTAAACCGAAGAAACAATTAAAGGAATTAGTTTATGTATTAAGCCCTGAACCTAAGAAGTTTTTAGGAGTTAAATATGGAAAAAAGTTTAACCTTAAAGATAGATGCGTAGTGTGTGGTTTTCATCATATTTGGGAACAAGGAGATACCCTTAGACCCCCTATTCCATTGGATAAAGTAGTAAAAGGCAGACCATTAGCAGGGACATATTGCCCTAAACATGCGGCTATGTATATGCAATTAGAAATGCTACAACAGCAGATATTAGCAGATAGACATGGGTTAGATTTCAAAGCCTTCAAACCTAGAATACCTAAGATGCTCAAAAGCGGGCCTGTTAGTCATTTATCTAAAGAGGATATTATTTCTCTAACTGCAAGCGGTTATTTAATAAAGCCACCCACATTAGGAGACAATAGGAGTGCTACCAACGAAGCAATTGAGATTGTTGGTGAAATTAATATCTTAACTGATAGACTAAACTTTTTGATGATTAACAAAGGAGCCACTCCTGCAACAAAAATAGAAGAAGTTAAGGAGGAATAATTATGGGTATTTTAGGAACAAGCAACGGTACTGTCTTAGGAGCAGTACAGGCCACCACAGACCAGCAATTTAAATCAATGAATAATTTATTATCATTACAAGATAATCATGTCGAAGAGTTTTTCCAATATCACGGTGAACATTTTTTAACTGCATTAGAGCAATTAATGGAAGATGTTATCGAAAGAGTAATGAGCAAAATGTTAGCCAAATTAAAGTTTAGTACAGTAGGTAGTACGATAGCACTTGAGGCTGATGCTATGAGAGAATATGAAAGAATTACTCAAGAAAATATTGATTTGGATATTCAAAAACTATTACACTCTGCTATTAATACCGAAGTAGTTAATCAAAGAAAGATGGCAAAACAGCAGTATTTAGAATCTCAAGGATTTGGCGGCTCTAATTCAGGTAGTCCATCAGCAGGTATGGCACTTGCCGGAGTAACAGGACAAACTCAACAATACCAGCAAATGCAAGGAGCAGTAGGTAATGGAAGTGGTTATCCTGTTCCTCCAAATGGAACAGACGGATATGGCCGTCCTTATTGGATTGACCAGCAAGGACAGATGAGTTATGAACCTCCAAAAGCAGGTTTAGGTTTAGGCGGAGCAATTCAAAAAGGTGCGGCTTGGGCTAAATGGTTAATGTGAGGGAAATAGCATGGTAGGCTTTCCTTGGGGTGATAACCAAGAGGACACAACTGATGAGTCCTCTAAGAATAATTTAATTTCTGAGTTTAGAAATTATGTTATGACTAAGGATAATAAGTTTTATTCTGATTTTATGAATGCAGTTGATGTATTAGAAGAAAATCCTCAAGAAGAACAGGAGTTTATTGCTTGGTTCAAAAAAGAAATACTAAGTCTTGTATTAGATGAACCTTTAGAAAATTGGCTAAGTAACTCAGCCGGTTGGGGTAAATTTACTCATTACCCTTCATTAAAAACAGGTAAAGTAAAAACACAAAAAGAAAGAAAAACCACAGGCGATAAAAGAAAGTTTACTGATGTTTTTGCGGGTGGAGGAACCACTGAAATGAAAAATCAGGAAAATATTGATTTTATACAAGGTAAAACATTGAAAGATATTCTTAATACTAAAATAGTTAGAAGGCTATCAGGTTTACAACATCTTAGAGAAGCAGAAAATATTGAACAGGATTTAACTGATGAAGAAATAGATATTCTTTTTGATTCTTCAGGTGATAAATACGGGGGTAATAATGACCCTAATATTAAGGCTGAATTAATATTTGAAGAAAGATTAGATAGAGAAGGAGTACCAAATGGTAAATTAGGTTTGAGTCTAAATAGTCTAAAAGATAAAGAACTAAAAAATAAATCACATATCTTATTACAATGGCCTAATTTTTCTGATGAGCCTATGGATAAGGAATTAGATACATTAGGCGACATTAGAGTAAGAGAATTAAGTGACAAATTGGGCCAAAGGCTACAATTAAAACAGAGTATTCATAATGCAGAAATGGATTCATTTGTTATAAAAGATTATGATTTTAGTTTGCCCCAAGAGTTTGTTAATAAACTTACTAATCCGTTATCTAAAAGACAATTAGTTCAAACAAAATGGAATATAGGCGGTAAGAGATTAAGTAATGCTGAATATAAAAAGTTAGTAACTGATAAATTATATCCTAAATACGAAAAACAGTGGAAAAAAAATAAAGAAGGTTTGCCATACCAAGAGACTGTAAACGAAAGAAGAAGAAAATTAACTTTAGATGAATACATGGCAGAAGAAACTATGAATAAATCAAAGGTAACTGCTCCCGTAACTGCTGAAATATTAGAAGTATATTCTATGGCTAAAAAAGGTAAAAGCGCATTAATTCCATTTACTTATAAAAATAATAAATGGGTTAAGACAGAAACTCCTGAAGAGTGGCAATTAACGGGTAGTGCTTCTAATCCTATTAGACTGGAATTAGACGATACTGCTTTTGATACCTTAATTATGGATATTTCTGATGAAGTAAGAGATAAAGCGAAAGATTGGTCAGCATTAAGGCCAGCAGATAGAGTTAGAGGCTGTTATGTTAGAGTTAAAATTGCATTACAGGAAAGTACGACGGAATCTATGGCTTCAGAGTTAGCCGACAATTATACTCGACGACAAGACCCTAAAAAGAAAGACCCTGAAGAAGAATACTCGGTACTAAGATATGTTGCATTATATGAATCAATACCTGAAGGAGCATCAGCACTGGATAAAAAGGGTGATGAATATGAATATCTTATTTCTGATGTTAAAACAATAAAACAGAAATTAAAGCAAGACTGGGAAACTTCTCAAAGGGCTAAAAGAGAAGAAGATAGAAAGAATAAAAAAACTAAGCCTAAGAGTAGTACGGCGACTCCTACTATTAGGGGTACGAAAGAGTCTCCTTTTGGAACTGCTGAAGCAAAAGAACAATTTTCAATTTCCGACGCACTTGAAGAAAAAGGCTACCTGCCTGTATCAATATCTCAATCTGAGTATAATGAATTAAATGAAAAAGATAAAAAGTATTTTACTTCAGAATACCAAGAGTTTGATTATTCCCGTGACCAATTAGAAGTTTATCAGGCTGAACGAGCCGGTAAGTTGTTTATGACTGAGGAAGATAAAAGCGGTATGGCACAACCAAAGACAGGAGAAAAAACATATCGTGTTGGAACAGTTGATGCAGATGACCCTAATGCCTCTTTGAAGGCTGTAAATCTTGTAGTGAATTGTTATTATAGCCAAAAGTTTGAGATTCCTTTTGAGACAAGTAAGCAAAAGAAAGGGAATACTGAGTTAATTGACACTATTGATTCCTATAAAGCAAAAATAAGAGAAATACTAGAAGAAACAGGGCCGGTGCAATAGATGGGTACTACTGGCTCTCCAAGTGATTATACTTCTATTAATCCTAGTTATTCCGATGGAAGAGGATTCTATACTGACGCTACTGAAGTGGCTAATTTACTACAAATACCTGCCTTTCATGCTACTAATACCTACCCTACTTTATCTCAAGTAGGTGCTATAATTAAGAGAGTCGAAGGAATGATAGACGAAAAAGTAAAGCGTTCTTTTAGACCAATCATTACTAAAAATGAGTTTCATGATTTCCAATTCAAAACATTACCTATGCACAGTTACTATGGTGGGTATGTAGGATTCGTTCAGTTAAAACAAATGAAATTGCGTAAAGTAGTTTCTCTTCAAGTATGGCAAGGTAGTCATTATGAAGAGTTGGCTTCTGCTCAAGCAAAGATATTACTACAAGATAACTTTAGAGATTTACATTCCATCATTTTACAACTACCTAATAGCGGAGTTTCATTTGAAATGATTGCTGAGAATGTAGTCGGTAGTTTAGGCAACGATGAGTTTTGCACTACCTTTGGTATTAAAACTGCTAATGATGAAATTGTCTCATTAATTAACGAAAGTTTTCCATCTTCCACTTCGTCCTTCACGGGTGCTACGGCACTAAAGGCATTAACTTCATCAACACTTTCTATTTCTGATTTCTTTTATGCTTCTAAAGATAGAGCAGATGGTAAGCAGATACTCATATCTTCTTTATTATCTGGCGATGATGGAGCAGAATGTATAATAAAAGCAACTATACAACAGACATGTACGACAGTAAATGCTGATGCTACTTTAGAAGTGGGAGAATCCTCTAAATTAGCAGTAGGTATGGTAGTAAGCGGAACAGGTATTCCTACGGGAACAACCATATCTTCTATTACTGATGCCACCCATGTTGAATTAAGCGGTACTGCCACAACAGGGGCAGAAAGTGTTCTGACATTTACCACCACTGATTCGATTCCAACAGTTTGTGATTTAACTAACTTTACTGATAAAGAAGATTTGAAAAGACTAGGTTCTTATTGGACTATAAAAGATGAAGGCAGAATATTCTTTTTGAGAGACTATCCTTATCATACTAAAAACTCTGTTATTGTAACTTACTTAGCCGGTGATGGGAGAGTACCTTCAACTATTCATGAAGCCGCAACAAAGTTAGTAGCGGCAGAAATAATTAGACATGATGACCAAAGCGTACTAATTGCTGATACCGGAGGAAATATTTCTGCTAAAGAAAAGTATGATATTTTACGAGAGGAAGCACTAACTATACTAAAGGGGAAAGGAGATATTGTTTACTTCTTAGATTAATATGGCTATAAAAGTGGATTTTACCTTATTCAAAGAGTTGCTATCAATTCAAAAAGAAAGACAATTAGTATTACAAGAATTATCAGCCGACTTAGGATATGACATATCATTTAGTAATGACGAAGTAATGCAATTTGCACAAGAAGCCTACGCAGAAGCAATAGAAAAACAATTAACAAAGGAGGTCGAAGAATGGATGAAGTCAGCCTTTTTATAGACATGTTATCAAATGGTTGGAGTGCTTCGGCTACTGCATTAGTTAGTGCAGGTACTATTTCTGCTTCTCATGCAGTTACTCCTGAATTTCTCGATGTTAGAAATACTACTAAGAATAAAGGAGTTAGAGTTGATTTGAGCCGTTCACCTGCTACAATTGTTGTATTTGAAGATGGCCAAACAATAGATTATCCTACTGCTATGTACGATATTAGAAACGAAACTTATACTTTTACAACACACATAAGAGTCTTACATGACGAGAGAGGCGGAACAGATGCCGCTTATGGCAAAGATAGGTTAAGGTCTATATACTTGATACTTCGTCGTGTGATTGAGAGTAAGCGTACAGGCTATACTGCAAGTGATAATTCTAAATTTGACCAATTATTTTTAGGTGCAAGAACAGAAAGTAATGATAGAGCAAAGCGTTTATTCGGATATAAAGTAACAACAGAAGCAAAACGATTCGCATTAGCACTCCCTTAGTAAGTTTGTAAAAGGAAAAGGAGAGATTAATATGGTAAACAATAATATATTTTTAGGAAGCGGCGCAAGTACAACATTAATACCAGAACAGGACATCTATTTGCCCTGCACAGGTTCAGGAACAACAGTAACTTTAACTCCCGAAGCCGCATTTACTAACATTTACAAGTTAGTGCCGGATATTTATGTTGGTTGCACAATTGACATTTATAATGATGCAGATGTTTTAATTTCAAGTCACTCTGTTACTGCTAATACTAAAACAACATTTACTTTAGGCTCGATTCCCGCTACTAATGGCACAGTTAAGTACGCTATGCTAAGAGCATATGGTTCACCTGCCCCTCACCCTCTTGTTTCCTCCGATGAATGTTTAGTTGCTGATAATTGGCTAGGAATTATGGAATCCGTAACATTCCCTAATCTAAGTCAAGAAATTAAGCAAATGAATCTTGGTCTTGGTGGTTCAAGAAACTTTACATTCCAATACAAAGGACTTAGAACGGCTGATAACGGTTCACTTGCATTAGTCGCAAATACAGGCTCATGGTTGTATTATGCCCTTGGTTCTGTTTCAGCAATTAATTTTGTTGGTGCTTCTGCCACATCATTATCTATCGGAGGCACAGACCAAGATGTTGATGCCGCAGGTAATAATGATGTTGTTATTAAAGCATCAAACGATACTACCGCAAATGTTTCTTCAACCGGCCCTCTGTTTTACAGAACCGTAAGAGGCGGAACACAGTTAGTCCCTCCATTTGATTTCAAAACTTATGCTGGTACTAGTTTTAGAAAACTACCAATTGCTTCAAATGGTCGCCCAACAAACTTAATCACATATACCCTTGCGGAATTAAATACAGACCAATTGCCTTCATTCAGTTTAGAACAATCATTGGCTAAAGACCCTGCAACATTAACTACTAATGCTACATCAACTCTTGATGAAAGTCAAACTTTTACTCGTATTGCTAGAGGTTGCAGAATTAATTCACTAACACTTGAAGCATCAGAAGGTGAAGAATTAAAAATGAATATGGATATTAATGCTCGACTGGTTGATAGCATTACAGATATTTACCGTGATAGAGGCGAAACGCCTAATTATGTTGCGAGAGCGGGTATAACTGCAAATGAGAATCTATTTAATTGGAATGCGGGAACTGATTTTGCCGCACCTTTCTTCTTCTCTGAAGGAACATTCAAAGCATTTGGTGAAGAATATCTGAAGGTTAATTCAGTTAGTATTGCCATTAATAATAATTTAATGGATAAGAGATACATGGGTGGCCACCGTGATATGAAAGAGGGTATTCCGGCACAAAGAACCTATGAAATCTCTTTTGAAGCAGTAGTTACCGATGACCAAATATTCAAAGACATGCTAAATGAAACAGAAAATGTTAGCACGACTGATGGGCAGATGGTGGAATTTGTTTTCACAAAAGGAGGAACAGGTGAAGAAATTACTTTGAAGTTTAAGAATTATTTCTTAGATACTACTGAAATTACTATTCCTGAAGATAAAGGGCCAATTAGTTTTAGTGCTACTATCAAGCCAAGAGACTTGTCTTCTTGTGTTATTAAGACAGATAACATTCTGATGGGGTGATTAAATGCCAATGAAAGAACAGATGAGAGCAGAATTGGCTGAAGCCCGAAAATTAGAAAGAGAAAAAAAGAAAAAAACTGCTAAAAAAGCAGTTGTCGAAGAGGTCAAAGAAACACAGACCGAATAGACATAATATTCCACCAACACCGTTTGTTCGTATGTTGGTTTTGTAGGTGGATGAATATGGAAAAGAAAATTATAACAGATAAGAGCGTACTATTTACGCTAACAGAGCCTACTTTACATTATGTTAAAGTAGCGGAAAATACAGAAGAATACCTAAAGGTTTGGGTTAAAGAACCAACATGGCTAGAAGTTGATAAAGCCATGAATAGCATGATGAAGTTAGATGTCAAATCACAAAATATGGATATTGACATGAATGCTATGTTTAGGTATATGGTTGAAAACTTTATAGTAAAAACTGAACCATCCTTATCAACAGTTGATATTCTAAGATTAACCCCATATGTGGGTAATCAACTAAAAGATATTTTACCAAATCCTTTTGATTCCTTCGGGGAGGATGAAGCAAAAAACGAGAATTGAGAAGGGCTTTGAAAGGAGGTAAAGCCTCTTATCAAACTGCTTCTCTAATTGTCATTTATACGGTATCGAAGGCATTAGCGATAAGTCCTTTGGAAGTGTATAAAATGCCAGCGAGTTTGGTGATGGACTTATTACAAGTCCATAAATTAATAAAAGAATTGGAATCTGAAGAGATTGATAAAGCCATAAAGAAGGGCAAGGCTAGGTGACGATTATGGCGAATGACTTGCGGGAAGTGGAAAAAAAACTAGGTGCTATTTCCGGTACTTTAATTCAAGTCGAAGACGACATGGGGAAGGTGAGAGATTCTTCACAATCTATGGCGAAAGCCATAGACTACATGATGAGAACATCACTTACCGAATTAACTAAGGAGGTTGGAAAACAAACTCAGATGTTTAATGGCTTAATCCATAATCTTAATAAAATGACACCAGCCGTTCAACAAACTTCTCAAGCACAAACAATTTATAATAAATCTATAACACAGTCCTCTTCATCAATATTATCTTTAACAAAAGCACAAGAAGTATTAGATATACAAGTAAATAAACAAGGTGATGGTTTTGTTCGTAATGGGTTGAAAGTTAATCAGTATGGTGAAGCACTAAATAATGCTGGTGAAAAGGTCAATAATTTCAATAAAAGAACTGCTTTAATGCAAAGTCTTGCTAGAGAAACTAATAAAGCGGGACAGAAGAATATAGGTTTTCTGAAAGGATATTCCAAATATACTGAATTAGGCGGAAACTCTATGGAGTATTTTGCTGAATTTTTAACATCATCAAGAGAAGAATTAACTATTTTTGGAATGGAAGCGGCTAAAGCCCGTAAAGTATTGTATGGTTTCGCACCGCCCGGAACTTTTAGAATCCTAAATAAGTTTTCTTCAGTATTACAATTCGTTGGAGGCACATATAGAAAAATGGGCGACGACGGGAAAAATGCAAGACAAGAAATTAAAAAATTACAAGAGGCTATGCAAGTTGCAGAAACAGCAGGAAGTACAAAAGAAGTTGAAGCATATGCTAAATCAATAAAAGGATTAGAAGATTCCATGAATCCTTCCATACTAAGCACTTTCTTTGGGTCACTTATGAAAATAACACAGATTCCTATGCCTAAAGGTAATCTATTTGATTTTGCTATGGGGAAAGGGCCAGAAGGAAGAATGGATTTCTTTAACCGTGTATCAGGTAAAACAGGAAAAGCAAAGAAATTGCAGGGTGTAAAAGATAGAGGCGAAGCCTTAATGGGTGCAGGTAATTATGCGGCTACTGGCCAAAACCTTATGTTTGGAAAAGGTGCAAAAGAAAGCAAAGAATCCTTTGGCAGATTAAAAACATATAGAGATGCGACAGGCGCATACATAGAAGGTATCATTGAGCAAATGAAACTTGTGGAGGATGGCACACAACAGTTTGGGAAGTTTGATACAGGTAATGTTGATACTTTCGGAAATCCAGTTGTGACACAATTAGATGCAGACCAAATGGAAGAAGAACTAAAGAAACATTTAGATGGGCAAAAAGAAATGGAAGATACTATGTTAGCAAACCATCCGTGGTATCGAAGGTCACAAAAAGTTCAAAAGTTCTTTTTGGGTTTAGGCCCATTACTAAAATCCTTTTTGAGTTTCACAATAAAGATGATATTTGGTTTTATGGTGTTAGCATTAGGATTAATCGCTATTATCAAAGTAATTGGGCCAATGTTCAAAGCCGCTTTTACCGGATTAAGAGCGTTTTTAGAACCAATGCTGAACTTCATGTATGAAGGACTAAATGAAATTTGGGAAGGCGCAAAAGATTTATGGGCAGCAGTATTTGAAGGAGGTTCTTTTGATGATGCGTTTAACTCAGTAATGAGAATAACCGTAGGGTTATTCCAAACAGTAATAGGTTTATTCCCTGTTGTCGTTGTATTAGTCGGAGTGGTGTTAGCAAAGTTAGCGTATGCTATCTATAAGAGAGCCAAAGACTTTTTCTTTAATCCCACAATAAGTTTGGGAAAGAAAGTCTTTATTTTCCTAGCGTTTGCTACTGTTTGGATGCTGCTGTTTTGGGCTAAAATGACACTATTCCCTGCTATACTTGTAGGACTGATGATTTATTCACTTGGTAAACTATTAGGGTTTTATCAAGTCGGTGGAGTGGTAAATAAACCACTACAAGTAGTTGGAGAAAACGGGCCAGAAATAGCAACTTTACCAACAGGAACAAGAGTATATTCTAATTCAGATAGTAAGAACTTAGTTTCCAATGGCGGCGGTACTGTAAATAATTTTAATATCACAGTTAATGCTAAAGATACAAGCGATAAAGAAATGAGAAGAATAGCGTCTCAAATTGGAAAAATGATTAATAGAGAAGTAAATAGAGGTACTTCTGCAAGTTAAGGTGATTAAATGACTTCTCCCGATGGCACACATTATGTATTTCTTCGTCTTGGTTCATCTAAGGCAGGTGATGTTCAAGTAAATACTATTCCGCTTAAAGCAGAATCAGTTTCAGTTAGCACTACGAAAACGATACCTTCTTTTGATGTTCCTTTTTCTGGAATGTTTAGTGGTGAATCCCGAACATTAGCATTTAATATGGGTATGGCCTCTAAAACAGTTAGCATCTCAGGATTCATTACTGATACAACAATTATAAGAAGATTTAACAGTATGACTCCCGCAAATTTTGATTTTTCAGTGGATAATCCTAACGAATCCGACTTTGATGATGATACAACATTAAATCCCCCAATTGTTAGTAAGGAAATGACTATCAATATGACAAAGGAAGAAATTGCTCAATTAATACATTCAAACACAGACGGGACAGCATTACAGGATATGCAGAACATGAATCAACTAATTATATTGATTAACTCAAAAGTAAATAGCCGCTATCAATATCGTAATTCAGACCAAAGTGCAGATTTGATACCATTTACTTTTTCAGCAAGAGGCTTTAGCGATACTTTAGATAATGAAGGGGCTATTTTGGCTTTGACAGATTTTCCAAATAGTGCTACTGATGAAGGTTTAAACGGATTTGTTCAATCATTTAGTTGTGATTTAATGC
>Ga0209337_1000778_pt1 | contig 25392 bp, 34 predicted proteins | sample LinPmetageLP53_FD_184044 | JGI IMG/M metagenome (GOLD analysis project Ga0209337, IMG submission 184044) | Marine viral communities from the Pacific Ocean - LP-53 (SPAdes) (version 2) | ecosystem: Environmental > Aquatic > Marine > Oceanic | place: Pacific Ocean | collected 2010-02-08 | reverse complement strand
AGAACTACCGCCACTACCCGCAAGAGCGTCTTCTTCGTCTTCCTGCCTGTTGTAATGAGTGTTTAGTGCAAAGAATTTATTTAGTCGCATAGTATTCAGCCGTAATACTGGATCTGTTGTGGTTCAGGATCTTCCCAATCATCCGACGGCAACTGGACAAAGTTGCCCTGCCGATACCGCATCAACGCTTGTGTCGTGCTATCTACCAAGTCGTCATACTCCCCATTTGGAAAGGCTGCACACTCTTCTATAAGCTCTTCGGCCCATGTTTCATCGGGGGCCCATATCATACCGCTTTCAAATAACGGAGCTACACTGTGTACACGCGATACTTTATCATTACCCCTAGAAGGCGTAAAGTTTACCACAGGAATTCCCATGTTTCTTAATTCATGCGTTAAAGGGGTACCTGTCGCCTTTGCTTCAATAATTACTGTTTCGGGGTCCCAGAACTTATAAAGCTCATACGCCTTTGCTTTTAATTCAGGAAAGTCCCATCGCCCTTTAACTGAGTCCAAAAGTATCAGATTAGGGGTCCCTGACTCGTTTGGAAAGAACACACCCCACGTTGTAATCGCACTGTAGTCCGCCGTTTCTCTTTTACTAAACGCCGTATCATAACTTTGAATAACATACTCTAGTGCAGGAACCGTTTCTTTTTCCCAAAGATTCCACCACTCCCGCTTTAAAATAGACGTCTCATCACCCGTCGGATTCTGCTGATACTGAGCATTCCACTTGCTAACAGGAATTGAGGCTTTTACTGCTTCAAGATCTACAAGCGGCCAATATTCAGGCCAACAAGACTTTCCGCTAGGCATAATCGCAGGTAGCTCCACCACTTCCCACTGATCCGCTCTATTCTCTTTAGCCTGTGAACGCATCAACTGCCCCGTCAGATCCTTGTCTGACCAACGTGTCATTACCAAAACTATTGCCCCGTTAGGCTGTAACCGTTGTCGGGGACCTCCCGTATACCAATCCCATGCGTCATCAAAACCATTATTCGACATCGCCGTCTGCTCAGAATGAGGATCATCAATAATAATTAAATCACCACCACGACCCGCCAAGTTAGAACCTACGCCAACGGCATAGTACATTCCGCCGCGAGACGTATCCCATCGCCCAGAAGCCTTTGAATCAACAGCAAGTTCCGTGTCTTCAAAAATTTCACGATATTCTTCCCTGTCCAAAAGGTTCTTGACCTTACGACCAAAGCCCACCGCAAGCTCCGTGGTGTGTGTGGCTTGTATGATTTTCATTGAAGGATTCTTACCAATCATCCACGCAGGAAACAGATAACTAGCAAACTCTGATTTCGTGTGCCGAGGCGGCATATTTATTATTAAACGCTTTAAATCGCCACTGGCTACACGTTCAAGCTTATCCGCAATAATCTGATGATGCTTGCCGGTGATAAACTCAGGCCACATGGCTTTTACGAATTCTATAAAGTTATCGTTACACGCCTCAAGGCGTTCAAGCTGGGCCAGCCTAAGTTCCAGCTTCATTATCTTTTCGTCTGTCTCTGTAATCACGCTCATATATAAGACTATATCATAGTAAAAGAAAAAGATTTTAATAACATTTTAACAAGATTTGTTTGAGAGAAACATGGCCCAAGCCCCCTCCGGTGACGGGAAACCCCCTGATTCGTGGATCGTGCGCTAAGTCATTGATTTCATTAGATTTAGCCTCTATTGCCGGAGTCCCGCTAAAAAGATACTAGGGACGTTTAAACGCGCCGTGACCCATGCGAGACGCGCAACGGTTCACGGGCCACGGGCCTTGCTTAGTGTCACTTGCTTAGTGAACCACGGTTCACGGTCCACGGTCCACGGAAAAAAGCAAGGGGGGTGGGGGTGGGGTACTTGTTACATACATATAAGTATTAAGAAACAAGTCGAGTTTACCTCGACCCTATATAGTCGATTAATTTATTTAATTTATTTGTTGCACATTGTTTGACATTGTTTAAACAAGGTAGTAAAGTTATATCTCATTCATTAAAAAGAGTACTACACATGGCTATATTAAACAGAGAAGATTGGATACTGGCGGCTTTGCCTATGTTACAAGAAGAAGTCTTCGGACCCGCCGGTTTAACAATACCCGAAAATATACGTATCGGTTGCGGGGCTTTATCAAATCGTAAAGCGGGCGCAAAAAATCAAACATTAGGAGTGTGCTTTCCCGCCACATCATCGGCGGATCAAAAAATAGAAATCTTTTTATCGCCGGAACTATGTGAAAGTGAGAGAGTCTTAGACGTTCTTTGCCATGAATTTTGCCACGCAATAGATGGGAACGAATCAGGCCACGGCCCCGCCTTCCGGAAGTTGGCTTTATCTATCGGACTTACCGGCAAAATGACCGCAACAATTGCGGGCGAAGAATTGCTAGTAACACTAAAGAAAATTGTAAAAAGAATAGGCGAATACCCGCATGCAAAGCTCGACTTATCCGGCCGGAAAAAACAATCCACGAGAATGATAAAAGTATCATGCACGGTTTGTACGTGGTCTTTTAGAACCAGCAAAAAGAATGTTGAAGCTATGAACTCGCACATATGCCAAGTGTGCGAAGGCGATCTAGACACAACGCTTTAATAAACGTTTAAACGCCCCCGCAAGGGGGCATATCTAAAAAAATACGGAGTGTAAAAATTATGTCACCTATTCAGCAAAAATACGAAAGCCTTTTATCTTCTTTAAACAACGGGGAATTCTGGCTGGCGATGGATCAAATACAAGGTTTGTCGAATTCTATCATGGAGGATACAAACGACGATTTTCTTTGGATGGATGAAGCAATAGACGAAGATTTTACCATGTGTGACTTTTTTATCGGGGCGTGGTTCTGGCTTTCCGACAACCACAGGGGGCAAAATTGCGCCACTTATTCGGCTTTGTCCGCAATTGGTAGAGTTGTAAGGGTTAGACAAACAACTTTAGAAGAAGAGCAACAATGTGCATATGACTTTATGCAAGCTTCCGAAGATTTAATATAAACGTTTAAACGCCCCCGCAAGGGGGCATATTAAAAAAGAGGTACGAAATGAAATTTTTTAACTTAGAACTACAAGGGGAAAATATCCGCGTCAAGTGGAACGAAAGCGCGACTTTTAATATTCAAATATTTATTAGTGGGGAATGGATAGACGAATATTGCTTCACTTGTTACAGGATAGAATCGGAAAGTGCCGCCGTTGAGTGTGCAACTGATTGGATTAATGAAAATATATTTGAATTTAGCGAGTAATAAAGTTTTACATTGTTTTGCATTTAATATACTATGTACATTCATTCAATAAAAAGAGGTAATTATCATGGCTTATGCAATCGAAGTTAAATATTTTTCAATGACTGACAAAACAAACTCTTACCTTAAAGCCACGGCGGGGGACGGGGAAAATAGAGTTTCTCTCAAAGTTCCTTACGATCACACAAGCCCATATCCCGATAGAGACGCCGCGCAAGCACTTATTAATAAGCATTTTCCAGAGCTTAAAATAACAGGCGTAGGGGTATTACCCAATAAAAACGTCGTGGTGACTACCGCGCCAGATGCTCAATATTATCTTAAAAACAGAACTGAGCTTCATAAAGCTATACCCATTGAAGCCGCCGACGCTATCGAAAGAATGATAATTAAAATTTTATCAGACGGTCATAAAATTAATGTGTTTGACGAAGAAGACATTTTAAAACACGGTTGTACCAATAAAAACGAAATCCTCGACGAAATGGGCGCATCTGATGAAAACACTTTGCAAATTGATCGCTTAGGTTCTTTTTTGTTTTTATGGGGTAACGCCGAAGTCACCGAAGAAGTTATTTCTGATTATAGTTATACCCCAGAATCTGAAAGCAAAATGGAAGAATACTATCGAATTGTAGCGGGGTAATTTATGGCCCCCTTACGGGGGCATTCATTCAATAGAGGACGTCAAAATGTTAATTAATGTCAACGGAAGTACACAACAAGTTACTAAAGTTATTCAGGGAACAGAAGCCGCTAGAGCCCAAATCGAGCGCGATTTTTTACAGGTAAATATCGGAAAGGGGCATGGAGTACAAATGCCTGAAAGTGCTTGGAGTCATTTAATTAAGGGCGGGGCGGTAGCTATTTCAGGGACACAATATAGCCATTTAAGGACATGCACCGGAAGCAAAATATTACCACCTAGAAACAACAAAGGGAGGGTTTAAATTATGAGAACTTTGCGAAGGGAACAGAGGCGACAAAAACAATTAAGAGCCCGACGAATGGAAGTTTTTACAGATTCTATTTTAGAGGGTGGGTTTTACGTTGCAGCGATATCCGCCGCCATTGTCTTAATTTACATGGTGGCAATGACAATTAAACCACTTTTCATTTAACTTGTTTAAACGTTTATAAGGGGAATTATTATGGTAATGAAAGATTTTAAAAATAAATTAAATATTCACGATCCCGAAAATATCTACAAATGGTATGACAAAACAACGGGGTGGGTTCTATATTTAAAAATTGCCGCATTTGTGGGAGGTGCCGTCTCGTTAGCGGTATTTTTTTGGTTGTTTACCGTTTTAATGTTTTTAATTTAAGGGCTTTATAATGACAAAAAAACCAGAAATTACTTCGTGGATTCACGTTTTGCCCGCACTTTTAGCACTATATGACGACAAAAAACCAGATTCTTTAGTAAGCAAAGAATTGCAAGAAATGGCAAGAATTGCCGACAAATACGAAAATTTATTAAAAAAGGAAAAATTGATGTGAACAATGACAAGCAAATCGGAATTAGAATAGATTCTCAACTGAAAAAAGCTTTGCAAGAAATTGCAGAGGAACAACGTACTAGTATTTCTCAAATTTTAAAAACGTTAGCGTTGGAACATGCCCGCAAACTTAAAAAAATATAAATTATAGCCCGTTTCGGCGGGCTTTAATTTTATCCCAAACTTCCCCCCAGTCAATCCCCGTTTCCTTCCAAACTCCAAACGGTTCCGCCTTTACGCCTTTTTTTACTAGTTCCATTATTTGGCTTGCGTGGTAAATAAAAATTTGCGGAGCGTTTAAACGTCCTGTTTTATATATCCATATCCACGCATTAGCTTCGGCGTGACTTGAAAAAAAACTAATCTGATGCGCCGACAGGGTAGAGGCATAGCCGGTTATTGATTTTAGTTCTACAAGGTGAAACGAACCTTCATCATCACATACGAGGACATCCGGAACCCCTAACGAGGCCCACGACTCCAAACGGGTAAATCTATAACGGGGGAGTTGTTTCTTCGATTGGCTTTTTATTGACTTCCAGAAGTTTGCTTCCGATTTTTTCCGAATCGTGGATTTCTTCGGAATGCCCGTCGATAATAGTTCCTCGAATTTCATTCAAAGCCCTCAAAACGTCCTCTTTTGACATTGAGTCAATCGACCCATGACGGACCTCTGTTCTATTTATATACAAGCCGCCCACTTGCCCGCGTCTATACTCGGCATTAATTGCCGCCGCGTAAGATTCGTCAGCTAACGCTTTATCTCTAATTTCAGCCAAGGTTCTTAAATGCCTTTCATATTTAATCCCGTATTTTTCGTCACGTTCTCGCGTAGCGATGGCAATGGCCTTTGCCACATGGGGAAGGCGTATCAGTTTGGAGGCGGTAGCGGTGGCATGTTTTGCCCCAAAACCTGCGGAAATAGCGCATTCTGTCTGCGAAGACATGCCGTCCGACATAACGTACTCCTTTACAAAACGGGATTGCTTACCCGTTAAAGGAAGGTTTTCAGGGGGAACAAGCTTTCTCGGCTTAGTGGGAGCGTTTCTTTTTCTGCGCTCTTCGAGCGGCATTGTGTAGCGGCTTTTCATGAAAAAAGAGTTTATCAAAAAAAACCCTATTGTATATAGGGGAAGAAATAAAAAAATAAAAAAATAAAAAGGAATGACCCCTTAACGCATTTTCTACCGTGTACCCCGTGCAACCTAGTGTACCCCGTCAAAGCCCCGTGATCCGTGAAGGTTGCACCAGTTGCACCAGTTTCCCCATCCGTACAAAAAAAACTTTTTTTATTTTCAATCGTACATATATACATAAAGGCCCTATTGCGTCGCACAAGAAGGGCCAAAACTTGCTCATTCACGCAAACTAGAGGTTAGCGTTGCGACTAAAAATCCACTTTCTAAAAAATCATCTACTCTTTCGCAATATTTACTCATGTCGTGACTGCTGACGGATGAAAACATTTCCCACTGGTCTTTTTTCATCTCCGGCGTAGGATCCACAAAATCCTCATTTTCTGCAAACCATAATTGCGTTTGATTAAGTGCGGCACGATAGCCTATACGAGGAATACGAGCCACCACATCCGACCCGTTAACAACTGAAAGTTGCACCTTGAACCCTTCACCGTTTAAACGTGCTTGTTTTCCCCTTTGCCATTTAGCAAAAACGTTTGGTTTGCCAAAAGTGATGAGATCCACATTTTTAAATCCTTTTCTCATAAGGTATAAAATACTAATCTCTGCCAACGCGCCGCCCAAAGAATGCCCTGTAACAATTAATTTTTTTTGCGGGTCTAATTCTTTGCGTATTTCTTTCCATATACTACGGTGAGCAAGCCAAAAACCGCAATGAATCCAAGACCCTTGCACCCTTACGGGCAAAAAATTGGCATTGTAAGCCCAATCTTTTAAGCTATCGGTTCCCCGAAAGACAAGCCAGTTAGCATTTTTTTCACGTTTTAAAAACGCGACCATCGAAGTTTTTTTATTTTCAATTTTTAACGTCTTAGGAATGCCAGACTTGTAAGCTTGTTTGCATAAAAGTGCCGCGTTTTTTAGATTTTTCATCCAAATTTCCTCGCGTTGTCAATTAATTTCATAATGTCTTTGATGATACCATTGATCGGGCGTTGCCCCAATTCTGCCATAATGCCACATACAGCTTTTCTGTCATCTGCAAGTTCTTTATCACGTTTTTCTTCGTACTGCGCGTCAGGATCAATTTCTATGCTTTGTGTTGAATAGTTTTGCTGTAAATCGTGCTTTATTTCATCGAGAACTACCGGATCTCTGTCATTATTCATAATATTGTTTCTCCAATTAAAAAAGTAAATCCAAGTTGTTTAAACAGCTTAATTGTTTCGGGGGTCAGGGTCTTTGTTTTAGTAATTTTGGTTAAAGTACGGCCTTTTTCATCTATTGGATAAAGGTGCATAAGCCCGTTGTTAGCAACTTTAATTTCTAGCTTTATTTTCATTAGTTGCTCCATTTTCCTTGCAAACGTTTTTGATCACGGGAATATAGATCAATTAATATATCGTTTTTTATCCAATTTAAAACAAAACAAATATCCGATTCGTGATAATTAGGAAGAGACATCGTATTTTCCTCGTACCGCATGAAGATGTTTGCGTTTAATATCGGTACCCTATCGCCCAAAGATGCGTAATCTCGAAAATAAGGGTGATGTTGAATTACCTTAGTTATCTTTTTGGTAAAAGTTTTTACGGTATCCCATCCCATTTTTTCCTCGTTGCCATTTTGTAAAAATCCCCCCGCTAAACCAGAATTAGGGTACCTTGACTCTAACGAATTTATTTGATTGATTAAAAAAAACGTAACAAAATCAAGGTGTTCCTTACCGTCAGTTGTAGTAAGAGCAATTTTTAAAGGTTTTTTTGTGTACAAATTGGTTGGGCCAAGTTCTTTTTTAGAATTTAAAACATGTGCATATTGTGCCATAGCCGCAAAAGTTTTAGGTTCATTAAGATAAGCCATTTTTATTTCTCCTATCAATTTCTTTATGAATGATTTTTAAAAGATTACACATTTCGTGAAGTTCAAAATCTAAAGCGGCGGTACCGATTCGGGAAGTTTTAATTTCGGAAAGATCCTCTTCGAGATCTTGTTGAGAAGCGTGGACAACCACGGCCAAACGTTGCAAATCATCGTCACAAAGCTTCATTTTTGTTTACTCCGGCGAGTTTTTTACCAATTCCTAACAAACGCTCACTATGTACTTGCAAAACTTCCCGCGAAGTTTCCGACAAGTTTTCAGAATATTTCCCGCCAAGATCAGAGTCGCAATCCATTGCCGCGTTAAATGCTAGAGATGTAATAATTTCTAGTTCTTCTTCGGTAAAATCAATCATATTCAATCTCCTTGTTTATTTTTTGTACCAAAGCGTCACAGTCTGAATCATACTTACCGCCAAGCTTGGTTAGATAAAAAACCATGTGATCTTTCTCGATTGCTTTCTTAGTGCAAGTCCTTAATCTACTATAAAAGTCCCTCACATCTTTATGCGTTAAAGATTGACGGGCTAATATTTCTTGATACAAGCTTTCTACCTTGTCAATGATGCGTTGCTCTACCTTCGATAGCACAGGAGGATTCTTTTCCCAGTGCTTGTTTCGACACTCTTCGCATACGTCACTAGAAGTAGGGTGGCTACCGTTGCTCGATACAGTTGGTCGTCCACATTTCGTTTTAAAATCATACCCATTGCATGGAGTCGGTCTGGTTTGAAACCATCGAGATATTGCGTACACAAACTGTTTTTGGTTAGAAGTAAAGGCTTCTTCATTTTCTGTATGTCTTTCCAATATTTTAACCATGTGTTGAAGCGTATGAATTTCATGGCTGTGGTCAGGTCTGTTAATTAGTTCTTGAATGGTCATCATCGTTCTCCTTGATTTTGCCGCCACATTCACAGCGTTCTGGAACTTCGTTATCACCTAACATTGCTGACCATTCGTTGCTACAACTTTCACATACCCACCACGCGTTACTCATCATCTGTTCTTCAGTCATTGTCGTTCTCCTAAAAAATCCATGTTAAAATTACAATTACACCCACCAAATAAACTAACCAAGTGAGCATTGTGGCAAAAAAAGCAAAAATGAATCGAATCATAAGTATCTTCGATAAATTTCGGAAGCAAGTTCTTGCTCACCAAAATCTCTATCAGGTTGCGCCAAGGGTATTTTATTATGGACCAGTACGTCGTGAATTCTCTTGCGTTTAAACGAACTAACATTTTTAAGAATGTGGTAATAATCGTCTCTACCGGACGACCACCACTTAGCCAGACCAAGGTAGTCTTCGCCGCCAATTAATTCTCTGTCAAGTTCAATGAGAGTCCCGTAAACTTGAGAAGAAGTAATTTCGATAACCGTAGAAACAGAAGGTTCAAAATCAGGGAGGGAATAGGTTGTTGTCATAGTTCATACCTCTTTTTAGTGAATGAACCATGATCTTATAAAATCTTATACCTCATGTCAAGCATTGATAAACATTTTTTTTGCATAAGATGCCGTGAACCGTGTTTCACTTCGGTTTTTAGTGAAGAAGTTCTTAAACGCATTGATTTAGATAAAGAAATTTTGTTGTTTTGTGACGATTGTTATGGCGAAGTGACGTTAAGCGAAGACGTTTTTAATTCAAAAACTACTTTTGAGATTCATTAATTTGTTTAAAATGTTCTAACAATTCTTTAATTTCTTGCAATAATAAAAAAACTTCTTCGGCCTCATCTTCCGAAATTTCAAGCGTTATTTTCACAATTCTGATCTACGTTTTTTTTCTTTTTCAACAATAATTTCGGTTTCTTCTTCTAAAAATTTTCGATCCGCCTTACTTAAATTAGTGTCTACCCACTGGTTAAAAATGACGCGCACTTGCCCGCTTATTGTTCGTTCCTCAATATGGGCCATCGTGACAAGCCGATGGTAAACGTCTATTGGCACAAGAACCTGACGCCATTTTGTTGTATCCATCAAATTTATCCCCCAAAAAATAAGAGTATATAAGACTTTTTATTAAATTTCCACCGCATCGCCCCAATTAGGCCCTAAATCAATGTCGCATTGATTGGGGACACACAAGGGCAAAGCATCCTCCATAATTTTCCGGATAGCTTTAGCTTCTTCGGCATCCTTCACCGAAAAAGCCAGTTCGTCATGGACTTGCAGCATAGGCAAATAACCGGCTTTGCAACAATCGACCATTGCCTGTTTAGTCATATCCGCCGCTGAAGACTGAATGAGCCTGTTTAAACTTTTGTAAACCCCACTTCGTTTTAATCGCGTAGTTTCCCCGTGAGCCGCGATAGCTTCATCACGAGACATAGCCTTGTGGGTGCCAAAGCTTGCGGGTTCCCACTTGTCAAAGCGGCACTTACGCCCCTTTAGGCTGCGTATCGAGCCATTGGAGCGATTGCTTTCTAAATGCTTGGTGACCCCTTGCATCAACTGCTTTACAAAAGGGACGCGCTCGTTGTACTGCTTCATTAGGTTTTTTGCCTCGTCAACAGAAATATCTAACTGATCAGACAATTTATTGACACCCATTCCGTACATTAAAGCCAAATTACACACTTTTGCTGTCTTACGGGGCAATTGCGTCATCTCCGCCACGAGCGAATGAAAATCCATATTGGGGTCGTTGTTGTAGCCGTCAACAAATTCCTCCACCCCTTGGAGCGGGGTATTGCGAGATTTTCCGTAGGCGTCGGCGTAATGGACAAGCACTCTTGGTTCCTGCTGACTAAAATCAATAGCCCCCCACTGTTTAAACTCCTCGGGTAAGAACAACCGCCGCATCATTGGGCCAAGTTCGGGATCACGAGAAGGTATGGTCTGCAAAGAAGGATTATTCATTGAAATTCTGCCAGAGACAGTCCCTCCGTCAGGCCCGCGCAGTTGGTTGATATGCCCGTGAACCCTGCCATTTTTGACATATTTCAATATAGAATCAATAAAAGTGGTCTGCATTTTATTTAAATTACGAGACATAACAATAGATTTAGCCAGTTCGGTAGGATGATCCGCTAAAAAATTTTTAGTAAAGGAAGGCCGACCAGTCGCTGTTTTTGGATATTCTAATCCGGCTTTATCAAAGGCTTTTGCAATAGAGTCCGCCGCCCAAATTTCCACAGAACTACCTGCAATTTCTTTAATGCGCTTATTAATTGTTTTTTCGCGTTTTATAATCGCTTGTTTAGTTTTTTCGGCCTGATCTACATCTACGCGAATACCGCGCAAAGTCATTTCAACAAGATTAGGCAATAGTGCCATCTCCATATCCCAGACTTCCCAAAGGTCTTCGGTACTTAATAGACCTTTAAAATGATGCCACAGGTCTAAGCATAGGGTCGCATCTTTGGTTGCATATTCGCCTACATAAATCGCGGGCATTAAGTGCATTTGGCTTTTACTATCAATTCCAAAAGCGGTACTCGCTTCTACCAACCCCTTCTCGGACTTAACTTGTCCAAGATAGTCGTATCCTAGTGCGTTTAAACTGTACGAAAACCTATTTTCATCGAGCAAACTTCCCGTTAGCATCGTGTCAATAATTCTTCCGTTAACCTCAAAGCCCGCCGAGCGAAGCCAACCAAGATCATAACTTGCGTTATGAGCAATTTTGTCGGCAGGACAGGCAAGCAAATCTTTCATCCAATTATTAACTATTCGCTTGTCTAAATTCCCTCCTCCCGCATGAGCTATGGGCAAATACCCAGACCAATCGCTTGTTGCTATCGCGTACCCAATAATCTCTCCATTTTTAGTGGGCCATCCGGCACCACGCTCTTTTAAATCTGGATCTCGCGTCTCAAGATCAATCGCTATCTCTTTTGCTGCGGTTAAATCAGGTAGTTCCGAAGGAGGTGTCCATTCGGTAGCCGGTTTAAACATAGGGAACTGCATAGAATTTGTCATTTTTGTTTCTCATAATCTTCTAAGATCATTTCTGCATAATGAATAACTTTTTTTATATCTTCCGCACCATTTTTTAATTTATGTCGAGAAGCGTATTTTATAATATTTGCTTCTCTATACGGGATATCATTTTTTACAATGTATTCCACAGGTTGAATTGCCATATTTGTGTAATGACTGCCTCCAACTTGTTTTTTTAAAACCTTCATAGTAAATAACTCCTATCGTAAGACGTAGCGTCTACAACAAATAAATTATGAAGAGTGCGGGTTATGCCAACATAAAAAACGCGATGCAAATCATTTTGATCAGTGCTTTTTGAAGCGGCGGGGGAAAGATCAGTGAATAAAACCACGTTTTCAGATTCTCCGCCCTTTGTTCCGTGGATCGTGGATAATTTAATACGAGGAATAGCATTAAATTTTTCCCCCGATTTTAGAATTGCAGTAATGTAAACTTTATCGGCGTCCGGAAGTCTTTCTAAAGCTTGATGCCAAATTAAATCTTCGCCAATTAACAACCCATGATCTTGTTGCAGGGTTTTTAGCGTCACAACCTCGTCTTCTGAAAAACTTAAATTCTTTTTTCCGCGAGCGACTTGCAAACCGTTACCAAAAAGATAACTATATATTGATTTTGCTACTTCCCCCGCTACTGCTTTCCCTGCTCGTAACTGCTCCCAACCATTAACGGCGGCAGAAACTTTTTCAGAAATACTACGAAAACCATTGCGCTCAAATAAATAACCCATGCGTTTTAGCTCCTCAACCACAGGAGAAAGCATGTAGTTAGCTTGAGCCATGACCAACCACTGACCTTTCGCCATGTCAACTTGATCAATACTGTTTATATATTCAACACTACCTTCTTCGTTCTTCGGTAAATAAGTTTTCGGAAACCTATTCTCAATGCGATCTGCGACTCGTTCCGCCAAAGCATGTACTTGGCGCGGAATGCGATAAGATTGCGACAGCACCTCTGACCCGCCTTCTAAATTAATAAACATAGAAACTTCTGCCCCATTCCAACGATAAATAGCTTGATCATCGTCTCCGGCAACATAAAACTTTTTACTTTTCTTATCTAAAGCATGAGCAATTTTCCACTGAAGTGGGGATAAATCTTGGGCTTCGTCTAAAAAACACAGATCAAAATCAGGACAAATAATAGGTATTTGCTTTAAGAACAACTCTAAAAGATCGGTAAAATCTAAAAGTTCATCCCTCTCTTTATAATCTTTATAAGATTGAGCCACGTAATTTACTTCTACCCACGTAAAGTCTATATCGCTTTGATCGTAAGTTTCCCGCAAACTTTGACACTTGAGCCGTGACAAATTAATAATAGAAAGAATAGGGTGTTCCGCCTTACTTTGAGTAATGTCATCATCTTCCCCAACGGTTGAAGTTCCACTTAACAAATAACCTGTCAGACTATGTAACTCTAAATAGTTTTCTTTTCTCATTAATTTAGTTTCTCGCACCCCTAACAACCGATAAGCAAGGGAATGCAAAGTCCTAAAGTAAGTTAAATCATTTTTAGCGTCTAAATGAAAACGAGTTACTGCACGATCTCGTGCTTCGTTAGCGGCCTTGCGTGTAAACGCTAGGAATGCAATTTTTTGAGGGGCAATGCCCTCCGCCAAAGCTTCATCTACCATGTTTAAAAGAGTTGTGGTTTTTCCTGTACCAGGCGGACCAAATATCCTAAACACGTTTTGGATACTCCTTTATCAAATGATTTATTTTACTCAAATAATATTTTTTCTCAGACCGAGTGCCTCGAAAAAAGAAATATCTCCCTTTACTGTTTTGTTTTACTTTTTTAACATTAGGAAAGACTTTCTTAATTTTAGACAACTCAGTAGTTCCAAATTTTTGCCGCATGGCCCGTGAGCCATACATCTTGCCATTAACTAGCCAACCATCCCGATCACCATCCCGACTATTAATATTAGGATTAGCTTCTCGCATCGAGCCAACATATGTAAAGTTACAAGCCTGATATATCGTGCCGATTTCCCCTGCAAGGTCATCAACCGTACAAGTAACAACTTTATATTTTTCTGGTAACAATTTTATAGAAGCAGAGATTAATTTGCTTGCGCTGTGCGGATGTGCCCAATGAACACAAGCACCCCTATTTAAAAGAATAATTTTCCCTGTATAGTCGTATTTGTCCCATCGGCCTAAATTTTCAATGTACTCGACGCCATATACCACTACACCTCCACAAATTCCGTCAAAGAAAATGCCATAGTAATGCCAATTAATGGCAGCAAGACAACCTAACCACTCGTATTTTTCAATAATCTTTTTAGCTTGTTGATGAGTGACCTCTTTTACTTCTGCTTTTTTTATATTGGTATCAATGTCCGACCACCAATTACCAAAAAGGTCATCATTTTGAGCGGCCACCTTTTCTCGAACAAGTCTTTGATGAGCCTTCAAAATGGTTTTTCTTCGGAAAGTTTGGGTGAAGAAATTTCTGGAGGCGAGGTATAACTTGGTACCCACCAAACTCTTACGGATTTTCCTTTTATTTTTATAGAAGTGGCTGCCCCGTTTATGTCTCGCAACCGTTGAGCAATTTTATGCGACTTAAATTCAAAAAATTTATGCTTCTTTAAATGACTGTCAAAATCTTTTAAACGAAAATAAGTTTTATTTTCTTCTTCACTTGTAAATGGTCTTCGTAACAATATTTCTTCCCGTTCCGTTGCTTGTTGCTTGCCGCAACAAAAATCCTCCAAATGATCGTAAAACTGCCCAGTTACCGAAGCGTCTTGAGAAACCTCAATGATACTTCCATCGGAAGTCAACATCTCTTCAAGTAAACCGTTAATCTTTCCTTCCCACGAAAGTCTAGCCAACGTTTTTGGCATAAAATTAATTTGTTCAATACATGATCTTTGAAACGTAGGTTGCGACATTAAAGCATCTGTTTCGAGTTCCACGGGCAATGAATTAATGTCGATAAACCAAACAGGAGGCGTAGAGTTGTATTTTCTTAAATTAGCCATAACTGCCCCACTTAATGCGGCCCCTATGCCAAATTTCCTTGTTTTACACACTTCCGCATTACAGTAAGCATTTATCGGAGCGTCTTTGCACCGATAGGCATAATCTTTTTTTTCCAACTGTTTAGCCACTAAATTAACTTCATCAAGCGGCAAGGGAGGATCAAAATAATTCATGTTGTACGCTAATATTTCACTTTTCCAATTATCAGGAAAAGCTTTGCGAAGATAGACCCCTACGTTAAATAACCCGTTGTTTCTTCCACCCTCGCTAATTCTTTGAGCGCAAAGTGTTTGTAAACATGGAGGGCCATCAGGAACAGGGGAATCGGGTTTTTCCTCAATTTGTAAAGCAGAGACTTGCTCTGGTGTCTGTACAAATTGATCGTACATTTCAAAGAACTCTTGAAGTGTTGCGGCAGAACCGTCATCGTGAATTGCGTAACGCAACCCCTTTTCAGCATCGTACATTGGAAGATTTATAAAATTTCCCACATCTCCGCGATCAAGTTGCAGAGAAATTTGCTTTGGGAAAATTTCAGACCCGTTGTAGCCCAATGCCGCCGCAACCATATTCAAAACACCTTGCATATTTTTAGCGTCAATCCAATCGGACGTAAAAAGATAACAATGTGCCCCGCCTGACTTGCTACGACATACCACTAAGGGTAAGTTGAGCTTTCGTATTTTAGTCACAAGAGTTGTAAGATCTAACGGATAGGTATCTACATCAATCGCACCGAAGACACACTTGTTGTCTTCATTGATCGGAACAATCCCAATGGCATCGCCAGTGCCATCGAGATGTTTTTTCCAAGTTTCGGTTGTCCGGACTTCTCTAATTAATGAAGCTTTTCCAACGTGTTTTCCATTAGATTGCTTCTTATCAATTCGATAAGTACCGTAAGCCGCCTCCAAACCCCGAAAGATATGGGAAAATTTTTGTGCATCTTCCATAAGTTTTTAAAACGGGATGTCAGAGTTATCAACTGAAGAACTTTCACTTTGTTCTCGCTTGATATGTACCTCACCTTTTTCAAAACTCACCGCCAAACTGTGGGCGGATTTCAAATGTGCAAGAACATTTACCTTTTCGCCTCGAACTATCTTCCAACCTCTCCAATTGCCTTTTTGATTAGATTCCGGATTGGTGGTTAGTTGATAGTAATAAGTAAAAATTGGTGCGGGTTCTGCCCCCGAATCGGTTTTTATTGTAGGTGCAGTTGCCGCTAATGTGTTCCACATACGAGATTTTTTTAGTTGCGTAGACTTCAAAGAAATTAAAGCCGGAGATGCACTCTGCCCAGAAATTAAAAGAACATAATGCTGTGCGGTTGTTTCAATATAGTTTCCACTACCACCAACAATCATGTCTTTGTTTTCATGGTTCCTTTCAGTTTTAGGGGCTTCGTCAAGAGTTTTAAAGATGTTTACAGGTGCCCCTGTACCCGTTCCAATCGGTGCCCACTCAATATATTCCTTTTGATAAAAACACGGAATTACTTTAATCCCGACATCGTTTTTGTAGACCTCGTGGGTAACACTATTATACATGTCCCCTGCTTCTGAGCCTTTTAATGTCTTTAACATCGCCGCGCCTTCATCAAGGGCACGTAAAAAAGGCAACGCTAAATCGTCTTTAGTGAAGTTTTGAGTTCCGGCCCCTGCGTTTTCAGCAAGAAAACTATCTATACTCTGCGCTTCTGCTAGTTCCGTGGATTGTTTTTCAGCTACTTGTTTCTCTTTAGTCATTTCATTTTCCTTGTTTAATGGTTGCTCGATTCCCTGTAAACACACCAAAAAGATCAGTCGGTATGTCCACTCCCGCTTGTAAGCTTTCTTTTACAAAGGCTTTAAGTGTCGAAGAATGGATGTCCGTTTTCTGTTTTGGGGCAATTTTGGCTAATGTGTTTGCTACTTCAATAAATTTAGAAGCTGCTTCGTCTTCACCTCTACCAAACTCGCAAGTGATGTGATTCTTAATAAGATCACCGTACCCGTTCTCCCGTAGCCAATGATGCGCCGCATCTTTATTTTCAAGATTAATGTGTGCGCCGTAGGTTTGTTTGACAGTGACCTCGCTTCCGTCGTGAAGTTTAAACGACTGAACACCTAAACTAAAAAGCATGTCCGGAAGATCTTCGTCAGTTAATTGACGTAGGTTTTCCTTTTCTTTTTTTAGTTGATTCTCAAGATTAAGAATTTGTGCAGTAGTTTTTTTTACAGAGGTTGCAAGTTCTGCAATCGTTCTTACGCCATTGTCATCTACGTTTTCAAGACTTGATTTACTTTGGGACACAGTGCTTGTAAGAAAGTCATCAATTTCGCTCATGTTCATGCCTCGTGTTCAAAGCTGATGGATTTCAGCTTGATTTGGATGATAAACTCTTATATTGTGCGGTGTCAACAAAAGGTTAAAAAAATGTATAAATTTAAAACAAAACCATACGATCATCAATTGTCTGCCTTTAATAATTCTTGTAACGCCCCGTATCATGCGCTTTTCATGGAAATGGGAACAGGGAAAACTAAAGTCATTGTTGACACAATGGGGTCGCTTTTTGAAAACAATAAAGTAACTCATGCGTTAGTTGTCGCTCCCAAAGGTGTTTTTGATAATTGGGTCCAACTTGAAATTCCGGCACATCTTCCAGAAAGAATTAAAAGATATGTCGTAAGGTGGCAACCAAACTTTACCAACAAGTACAAAGAAGAATTACTGAAAGTTGCGGTTCCTGAAAACAGAGAGCCTGAAACATTAAATATTTTAGTAATGAATGTAGAGGCACTTTCTACGAGCAAAGGTTCAGCGGCCGCGTATCGTTTCCTAGAACTCAATCCGGATAGTTTTATGGTGGTGGATGAAAGCACTACGATAAAGAACCGCACAGCGGCTCGTACAAAGAGCGTCATGCGCTGTGGAGAAAAAGCAAGGTATAGACGCATCCTTACAGGATCTCCTGTCACAAAGTCTCCTATGGACTTGTACACCCAGTGCAGTTTCTTGTCGTTAAATGCTTTAGGTTTTAAAAGTTTTTACAGCTTTCAAGCGCGATATGCAGTAATGAGACGGCGAACGATGGGCGTTAAAAACTTTCAAGAAATTGTCAGTTTTCAAAGATTAGACGAACTTTCAGAAAGATTAGATAAGTTTGCTACTAGGGTTTTAAAAGAAGATTGTTTAGACCTTCCTGCAAAAGTTTATGTTAGAAGAAAAGTGGAACTGACATCGGAACAGAAAAAACTTTATGGGCAAATGAAAGAATTGGCTTTAGCACAATTAGATGACGGAAAATTGGCGACTACCGCCAATGTTTTGACGCAGATAATGAGGCTTCATCAAATAGCTTGTGGTCATTTTCAACCCGATGAACAAGCACCGATACAGCCAATAAACAACAATAGACTCGATGAACTTTTGACCATATGCGAAGAAAATTCTGGTAAATCAATAATATGGGCAACATGGACGCATGATATTAAATCCATCGAAGAAGCTTTGACTAAAGCTTATGGACGAGACTCGGTAGCCAGTTACTATGGGGCCACTCCTCAAGATGAGCGTCAAAAAATTGTCAAAGAGTTTGAAGACGTTAATAGTCCATTACGTTTTTTTGTAGGACAGCCCTCTACTGCGGGATACGGTATTACGTTAATTGCTGCAAGTACCGTGATTTATTACAGCAACTCCTACAACCTTGAGCATCGGATTCAAAGTGAGGATAGAGCGCATCGGATTGGACAAAAGAAATCCGTTACATATATCGACCTTTATAGTCCCGCAACTATTGACGAGAAAATAACTCAAGCTTTACGAGATAAAATTAATTTAGCAGGTCAAGTGCTTGGTGAAAATTTAGTTGACTGGTTGATCTAAAAAAATAAATTGTAATAAATTGTGTCCCCATATTTGTTGAGGCACAGCCCTTCTTAATGTGTTTTTTTGTTATTGTTACAAAGAAATACGCTACGTTTATAGCCACCAAACTTTTTTTTCTTGTGATGAACATTAGGTTTCAGCCCCGTTTGTACCCTGTTTTTACCGTAGTTTCTAAAAATCAAAAAGTCGTTTGATATAATACGCTTGTGTTTTGAAAATTCATTCAAGGAGAAACATATGTGTAAAAACAAAAAAGATATATTCCCGTGGACTAAAGTAGTCGCTCGCCTTAAACGACAAGCTAAGACTAATGGTTGGCCGTTAGTTCATTACTATGATTGCGGATACAGAGTGGGGTATTTAAAAACCAAAGGACCAAAGTGGGCACACATCGTCATAATTGCTTGGAAAGAAGGTAAGCATCGTACTAAGACTCGACGGCTTCCTATAAAGGAGGTGAAAGTATGAAGACTGCCGAAGAGAAGTTGATTGAACGAATGGTCAGGAAGTGTATGAATCATTTAAAAAAGAAAGACTACGAACTGGATATTAAAAAGCATCATGTTGAAGAGGCCATACAATGCACCAAAGTAGTAAATAAGGATTGGTGCAGCGGAGCGACTTACGGCGGCAAAAGAGTTATTCAGATCAACCTTAACTATTGGCAGCACGGAAAGGAAGGCTGGCACAAAGAATACCCTGCTTATGACAACTGTCCCGTGATCGGCGGACGCTATACCAAGAGCCTCGAAGAGGACTTGTGGCTAAGTGTGTCGCATGAAGTAGCGCATCACGTTCAATATAAGTTTGGGCCTAAATGCCGATGGTTAAAAAACATATATCGAAAACCTCACGGGTTGGGGTTTAAAAGAATATATAGGATGCTTCGCTCTAACGTAGTTAATCCCCAACTTGGAGAATATGTGCCTAAGAAAGTTAAGTGACCTAAGTATTTTAATTTAAACGAGAGAACCAATGCCTTGGGATCGAATGACTCCGCTTGCCATGTCATTAGGAAACAATGCCGCAAACTGGGCACGGCTTTCTGGGGAAGCGGCGGCGATCCCTTGAGGCGCGGGCCGTGGTGGTGGGACCGCTACAGGAGTGGATTGTTGCGGCAACTGCGCTACGTTCATAGGAGGAGGGGGAACGTTGTCTCTCATAGCGTCAAAAGGAGGGGGAGGTTCTATCACTGCTACCGGAGTCGCAATAGATTCTTCAATCTCGTCAATCGCTGGCGAAGTGTTTTGTAATAAAGAAGGATCTTCTTCTATTTCTAGTAACTTATCATAGATTCCGTCGAATTCTCCCAACATTTCGGAAACTTCTTCTAAGGTAGCCGCTCCGGTTGCTCCTAATGATCGAATTACACCTCTAGCTACTCTTGCAAAATTTTGTTTACCAACAATTCCCTCTGCTTCTTCTTGTAAGACTTTTTTTAAAGGCAATGCAGTAGAAGGATTAGAAAGCATACTAGAAATGCCTCTTGCCCCTGCTATTCCCGTCAATGTAATCATTAAAGGTACTGCTCCAAACAAAGTAGTAGCACCGGCTCCTGCGGCAGTTCCTGTTGCCACATTAAATGGAGTAAAAGATTTTGCCGCAGAAGAGGGTCCGCCCATTACGGCTCTTCTAGCAATAAACGTAGAAACATCGGGAATCTCTAATTTAGATATTGAATCGCCTATATTTAAAATCGTTTCTAGTTCCGGAATAGACAATATTTTATTGACATCTTCAAGATCAGGACTAGCCCTCATTCCCGAAAACAAAGCTTCTAAACCTTTTGCCTCTGGTCCATTAGGATTATCAAATCCTAATTTTTTACGAAGGACATCAGTTCTTAAAATTCCAGTTTTTGAATCAGTGGCTTGTAAAATAGCCTTGTTTAAATATTCTGCGCCAATCATGTTAAAAGTTTCTGGACCCACAATTCGTCTAAGCTCTAAAATACTTGCCGGACTTTTTGGGATCTCTGTTAATAATGATTGTGCAAAAGTGTCAACATTCTTTCTCAAGGCTTCTTGTGAAGGGGCCGTAGTACCTCTTAATCCTCCTCGACGTACCCCTTCAAACATTTTAGCACCACTTGTTTCAAACAAAGCATTCATTGTTTGGGAAAAATCTTTGTCTAACAACTGTAGTTCATAACCTATAGAACCAGTGGCTCCTTGTGGATTTCTTTTATAAATGTCTAAACCAGTTTCTGCATTCTTTCCAGCATTTTCTACTAAGTTTCCAACAACATCTCCCTTAATTGAATTGCCTAACGTGCTGTAATATTCGCCAAAATTTTCAGGAAGTTTACCATTTAATTGTTGTCGGGTACTTGACATAAAGGTATCTAGTCTACCGGCTATGCCATCCATAGATTCCATAGTTTGTGGGGCACCTGCCAGAGTTTCTCCGCCTTCTAAACGAACGGGAACTGTTTCATATACCGTTTCTTGCAAACCTGTTTGAGGATTTCTTCTAAAAGTGGGAGCAGCATTTGTTCTTACGGCTCCTTGTTTTAGGTTTAAAATTTCTTTATCTAAAAAATTAACAAAGCTTGCTGCTTCTGAAGAAAGTTGACCAAAGGAACCATCTGCAAGTTGCGTCCTAGTGGCTAATATTTGATTTTTAATTCTAGTGGCTTCTGATAAAGAATTTTCTGGAATGACTCTTACGCCAGCTTCTTCTGCGCGTTTATAAATACTCGTATAGGCGTTAGAGAAATCAGTTTCTACTTGTTTTACATAATTAGAAGCTTCTTTAAATATTCTATTACTTAACTCGTTTAAACCAACTAATGGCCCCATTCTTGTCGGTATGTTTTCTACAAGACTTTTATAATTTTCAACAGCGGCGGTTCCTCCTTTTTTAAATGGAGTTCCGAAAAAAGGAAATCTTCCCATGACAGAAACATAGCCACGAGCAACAGGAGAATCTCCAAGCATAACGGGAAGCATAGCTATACCACGGTCTTTTGCTTGTTGAGCCAGTTTAGCCGAGTCTTCTGATATACGTGCCCCAAACTTAACAGCAGGTCTTCCCACTGCCCTTAGACCCGAGAATCCCGCACCAAAAGCCATGTCTAAAAGACCTTCTCCCATAAAAAGAGTACGTAATTCTTCATCAGTATATCCGTATTGATCTCTTGTTCCTTCAGGGATTAAACCAAATTTTTCTCCCCACTCTAAAGTTTGCTCTGGCATAATTGCGCCAATAGCCGATCCCAAACCTCCCAAGGCCAACACACCTGTTCCTTTAATTGCAACACCTAAAGGATTAGCAATGGTAGGGGTCATTAAACCCAATCTGCTTCCCACCATACCACCTGTTACAGTAGAAACAATTCTAGGAATTTCAATGCCAAACCCACGAGCATCAATATCTGCGCCTATAAGACGTTCAAAACCTCTTTCAACTAAAGTTTTTGGTTCTGCGTCTTTTTTATATAAATTAAGGCCGTCTATATCGTAGAAATACGCACCTGTTGGAAGGGAATCATACGCCTCAGTGTAGCCCGTTTTTATGTCAATTCTAGGTACATCGGAGTCGTTTCTTTCTAAAATTTTCGTGACTGATGGATCTCGTGGGTCTATGAACTCAAATTTAGTTTTTGGGGGAAGTAATAGACGTTCTTCTGAGGTGGTTATTTGCGGAGCAGTATAGTCTCCAGATTCAACTTTTTCTGGAGTAATGGAAGAGTCTATTGGATCAAGAATAGGTGTTAATAAACTTATACTACCTCTAGGATCATTTTCAGCCATCTACATTGCTCCTAGTGTCGATCAAAGTAGATCCGTCAAGTATTTCTTGGGAACTCGAAAATCTAGCTTCCCTTATCTTTTGAGCAGTTTTTATTTGCATTTGCGTAAAGACATCTAGACTTTTTATATAATCTTGAAGAGAATCATAAGTTTCCTGACCTTTATCTTTCAGATCCTTAAACTCTTTTTCAGCATTTTCAAGCTTACCTAAAATATCAATATCCTGTCCCTCGGTAACAAGACTAGATAATCTTTCTTTTAACGACTCAGGTATTGCCTCATTGTTGTTTTCAAATTCACGTATAGCTTGTGAATAAGTTTTTCCGTCTACTGTTCTAGTGGTGCTTCCTTGAACGTCCGTAATGTATTTATCCGCAATTTTTGACTTATCGTTTATATAATTGTTAGCCGCTCTTCTTATATCAATAATAAGTTTATTACCTTCTGGGCTATTTTTTAAACTAGGTCCACTTTTTTCCAAAGTTTGAAAAATAAATTGAGTCCCTCTTACGCCTTTTAATTCTGAAATCGTATCTGCTAACAACTGGGTACTAACTGCGTCAAAAGCGGCGGCGGAATCTACACCATCAATCAATTCTTCGGAAACAACACTTCCAAACAACTGATTAATTTCTCCTAATGTTTTTCTAAAGTCCGCTCCAAAACCTTGTTTAAACGTTCCATCGTCTATTATGTTATAAGCAACATCTAATTGTCTGTTTAAATCCCTTGAAGATTCACCGGCTTCAGAATTTTTAATCATTTGTTTTGCTAATGATTCTCTAATTATTAGCTCATCAGGAGGTACGTTTTCACCAGTGGTATCAAGGTTCTGAAGATTATACGCAGTATTAAGAGGGATATCGTTAGCTTCAAGCAATGTATTTATTGCTGCTTCGGGATCTTGTCCCACAGACACATCTATCGTACCAAGGTTTCTACCGTCAGGAAGAATTATGTTTTTATACATTGATTGAGGAGGCTGAGTGACAGAACTAACGGCATTCATAGTACTTACTCCATCTCCCCCCTCTGCGCTTAAATTTTTAAAAGTCGTAAGATCTGAAAGATTTGAGCCTCCTAAATCTAAATTAAGAGTTTCCCCAGTTCCAGTTGTAACAGTGTAAAATTTAGGTGCTTGCCCAGCCTGACGTAAGCTTTGTGCGTATCTCGCTTGATCCATTGCAGTTTGTTCAGTAATAGCTTGTCCTAAACCAGCCTGAGCAATTTGTCGTTCTGATGCTCTTTTTTGCGCTCCGATTACACCTAGTGCTTGAGGCAATCCTTGCGCTGATTGTGCTACTTGAGAAACTAAACTTCCTGACATTTTTTGTCCGGTGTTAGGATCTACTCCACTGGCTAAAGCTAATCCACGATTGGCTATTTCAAGGGCAACTTGAGACTTGGCAATGTCTTCATCTGCCTCATTAAAGCCAAAAACAGGGCCATATAGTTGCTCATACATTCCTGCTTTATTTTGTATATTTGCCATTGATGGATCAGAAAATACACCAAGCCCTTTGCTAAAATGTTGCACCGGACCGCCCGCATTCATTTGCGGAACCATCTCTTCAACAGATTGACTAACCATCAATTCGCCCACACCTTGCCCCATTGGCGTAGGTGCGCCCATCTCTGTTTCCATTTCTACTTCACCGGCAATACCTTGCATTAGCTCACCAATTCCCGAGTCCATTGCACCTTGTTCAGTAAGCATAATGGTCGGTTGCACAAGGGCCAAGACAGATTCGGGCGTGGCAGAAGAATCGGCCTCCCCTACAAAATTAGCAAGCTCGTCATATCGCTCTTGTAACGTTTTATCGTTGCCACGAATGGCATCAATCACTTCTTCCGTGCTTCCAGCCGTATCTAGGCCGGTCATCATTTCGTTTAAATATTGCTCACCTAATTGCTCGCCCTGCAAGGCGGCGGCATCTTCGGTTATTTGAACTTGCTCCTCTGGTGCCATCATAGGGGGTGCCATCATGGCAGGGTTCATTGGAACAGGGAGAGGCGGACCTCCATTAGCTAAACGATTCATTTGAGCGCGTAAGTAATCTTTCTCTCTTAAATCCCTAGCGTACTCTTCTCTAGCATCCATTCTTTCGCGGCCACGGCCGTATGTTTTAGGAGCAATACGATATATTTCATCATCTACATTGCGAATAGTTCGCTCATCTTTACGAATCATTCCACCCATATTTTTGTTTTGTGGAATAACCCCACGAGCCATAAGAATATCTTTTTGAGTAATCTTTCCATCACCAGATACATCTGGGAAAGCACCACCGCCACGGCTCATAAACATTGGTCTATTTAATGTACTCATAAATTAAAATCCTAATCCCGCAGACCTAGCACCTGTAACAGCACCAAGGCCCGCAATACCTAAACCAAGAACTTGTTGCGCGGTAGATGGATCTTGACTATTTTGACTTGTAATCGTGGCCTGACTTGTTGGTGTTCCTCTATAAACATCAGAGAGAAATCCAAGTTGTTGATACGGAGCGGCCATGCGCTCTACATTACTACGCCTAAGAGCATCTAATTCTGCTTGCTGCTGACCCCTTTGCATAGCACCCAACCCTGTTAGAGTTTGAACGTCTGCAAGATTAGACCGTTGCGCCATCTCACCAAGTCCTGCTTGTTGTAAGCCAAGATTGGCGGCTTGACCACTAAGACCGGCATATTGATTAGACAAGCCCGCAATACCCTGTCCTATGTTCTGAAGTTGCCCAATATCTGCTTGACTTAATTGTCCGTATTGAAGACCTAGATCACCAATACCCTGAGAAGCGGCTAAACGACGTTGCTGTGTGTTTTCAAACGCTTGCTGTGCGGCTTGTTGTGCTGCCCCAAAGCCTTGTGCCCGTAAGTTACCGGCTGCTCTGCCTTGTTCTCTTAAAATATTTTTTGCAAGCTCTGATTCCATGATACCGGAACGCGCCCCACCAAAAGCACCTTGACTTACTGCGTTGGCGCGGGCTTGATTTTGTTGTACCTGTCCTTGGCTTGCAATGTCGT
>Ga0209337_1000776_pt1 | contig 25441 bp, 11 predicted proteins | sample LinPmetageLP53_FD_184044 | JGI IMG/M metagenome (GOLD analysis project Ga0209337, IMG submission 184044) | Marine viral communities from the Pacific Ocean - LP-53 (SPAdes) (version 2) | ecosystem: Environmental > Aquatic > Marine > Oceanic | place: Pacific Ocean | collected 2010-02-08 | reverse complement strand
CTAATACCATTATCACCTCTTTTGATATTAGAAATAGCTTCTTTTCTTACCAGCTCAAGCTCTTTAATATCAGAGGTGTAATCTCCTTCAAGTCTGTTTAAAGCTGCGATACGTTTGTTTATAATAGTATCTATCTCTTTAACACCCTCATCTATAGTCATAGACATTTTAGAGTTGTTTAAGCCTTTCTTACCAGACTCTTTATGATCTTTTATAATAACTTCCTCTACATATACATCTGTAGCTTTATCCATTATTTCTTCTTCTGTAGGATTTTTATTTCCTTCTGAATCAAGCCTGTCAACCGCTTCTGCTTTTATTCTAAGAACATTATCATTGTTTTTTTCATCAGCAGCGTACAGAACAAATGGATCTCCAAAAGTAGATGGAGTTAAAAACACTTCTAGCTGAGAATCAAAATAAGCCATTTGAGACTGAAGAGTTTTAAGTTTTTTATCTTTAACTTTTTTTGTTAGGTTTTTTTGGTTTTGAATACTTTCAGCTTTAGACCTTAAAACCTCTTGCATTTGGAGAATGTTAAAATATTCTGCAGTTCCTAAACGACTTAAACCTTTTACTCTTTTTTCTGTTGCTTTAAAATGAATTTTAATATCATTATTTAACTCTGATATTTGTTTATTGTTAGCGTCTATATCTTCTTGATTTCTACCTAAAGCATCTACACCGTCTTTGCTTTTATCCATAGACTTTTGTATCTGTACGTTTTGCCTTTGAAGTCTTTGTATTGTTTTATTTTTTTCTCTAACAATTTGATTTTGCTCAAATGTATTGTACTTTGCTAGATACATACCTTTAGCAAATGGAACCGTTGATAATGTAGTACCAAACATTAAACCAGAAAACATCATGTGGTCTAAGTTTTCATGCCAAGGTCTTTTGTCAATTAAGTTTTGGGTTATACCTGTTAAACCTTCAGCAATAGGCTCACCAGCAATACCCAACGCTAACAAGTCTATATTTTCTTTAAAGTAAGTAGATCTGTTCATTTTACCAAGAGAAGTTATTTTAGAGCTTGATCTAAAACCTCTTTCAGCGGCTCTTATAAGAGGAAGAGTTGTAGCATAGTTAAAAACAGATTCTGCAGTTGCGTAACCTTGAGTGTTCCACCACATTTGACTTGCTGTTAGCTTTTCACCGCCAGGCATATTGTTTTTAGCAACTAAATTGCTATACCTATTACCTGCTGACCCAGCGTGTAAAACACTAATTCCAATACCTGGTATTGCTAAAGTAGCAAATATAGGGGCTTGAGTGATAGTTTCTTGAAAAGCAAACTTTGCAAAAGACCCTACGCTTTTAAAAGCATCTTTAAACTGTATGTTTTGACTATAACTCCCTTCAACTTTTCTAAAATAATTTTTTATACCAGCAATAGTCTCTTCTGTTTTTTTGTTTGAGTAGTTTGACCCACCAAAAGTAACACCTAAACCATAAGGAACATCAACTAAAAATCTTTCAGCAAAACCAGTAGCTAAAAAAGCTAATGACTTTTCAACGTCATTATATATTTTACTAGCAATTTCAGTAGCCATTGGATTATCTATGTATGTAGGAAGTTTTTCCATAACATCTTCCTCCATTCCTTTTAGCTCTTTATGTTTTTTAACTAAAGCTTTTTGTAAACCACTTATTTCTTTTAATACTTTTTTAGGAACCACTTGTCCACTATCTAAAAAAGCCAGATCGTCATCAATAGAAACAGGGAAGTTGTATTCAGGGTCGTTAAGTTTTTCTATGTAGCTATTAAACTTTTTAGCACCTTTACTTTCTTCAAATTCACTTTTAGATATTTCAAGCATTGAAAGATCTGTTTTAAAATCAATATCAAACTCTCTTGCGGCTAATTCATACTTTATGTTCAATTGGCTTTTTCCACCAAAAAACCAACTATCAGTATTGTCTACTCCATTTTCCTCCCAATATTTCTTTAATGCTTCTCTTTTTATATCTAACTTAACATAGTCTAAAGCTTTTTCTTCAATTTCCTCTCTAGTTATATCAGATAAGTTTTTACCGTCAGGCATGTTGTTTTTAAAATAACCTATAGCTTGATCTATTTGTTTTTGGTAAGGTTGATTCTTTATAATCATTTTTCTAGGAGGTGTCATTCCTAGTTTACCTTGCTGAACGTATTTAACTTCTTCTGTTTCTTTAAACAATGTTTTGTCATTATACTTCTTTTCAACACCATCTATAGAAGGTTGTATAGATTTTTTTACTTCTTCATTAACCTTGTTAAATATAACGGATCTTTCTTTTTTACTAGCATCATAAAGACTTATGTTTTGCTTTGTAGTGTGTTCTTCTACAAAACCAACTAATGTGTTGTAAGATTTTAACCTACCTTGCTCAGAAGTTGGGGAGTTTGGCCCACCATAAAGATTTAAACCGTCTATGTTAACATCAAATGAAGCTGAGTTTTTACCATCTTTAGTACTGATTTTAATTGCTGACAAACCGCCACTCTCATCAGAGCCAAACCACTCACCATTAAAACTAAACTGAGGGTATTTTTCCGTTAGCACGTTTAAAACGTCAACCTCTCCTTTATTGAAAAAAGGGTAGTCTATAGTACCATCGCTCTTTTTTTCTTGCAACCACTCGTTGTCGTTAGGTATTTCAACAACAGGTTTTCCATCAACTTCTTTTATATTTTTAGGGTCAACTTTTTTAGGAGCTCCTTCTTCAGTTGGGCCTAAAGGTTTTTTCTTAAGCTCAGAGTCTATGTTATCAATTGTTTCAAAAGGCTTTCCAGCATTTGGGTCAATTTTAACAGGCTCAATAGTTCCATCGTCTATAGCAGGCGCGGAAGGATTTAAGTAAGGATCTTGTACTTTTGGTTTTTCTTTACCACTAACCTCTACTTCGGGAAGCATAGTTGGTTGTTGAGACGCTTGTGCTATTTTAGGTTCTTGAACATCAATAGGTATTTGTTTGGGTGGTAGTGGTTCTGGAGCAAAGTCAACTTCAGGTGTTATAACTGGAGCAACCATAGTAGCGTCTGGTTTTACAGTTATAGGGTCTTTTTGCTCTATTTTCTTTTTGTTTTCTTCTTTAACGCGGTTCATATCCATCCACGCTTTTCTACTTTTTCTACCCCAAACACCGTCAGCTCCAGAATCACCAAGATCAAAACCATCATCAATTAACTGTTGTTGTTTTTCTTTGTATGTTCTTTTGTTTATAGTTCCGTAAGCCTCGACACCACGCCTAGTGACATGCCCAGTATCTGGATCAGTCCACTGTGGATTTTTTTTAGCCTGCTCGCTGTCTTTATCATACAAAACCTCGTCTAAAGGTTTGTCGCCATAAGCAGGTAAAGCAACTGTCATATAAGGTGCTGATCCTTCTTTATGATTTCTATCAAAATATTTTTCAACTAAATCAAGCTGTCCTAGCTCGTCCATTTCTAAAAGCTTACTGTGATCAAAGCCCATGTCCGTAGCTGTTGAGTCCATAAACTGTATAAGACCAGTAGCTGAAGATTTTGGGTTTTTAGCGGTTATATCAAAGTTTGACTCATTCTCAATAGTAGTCAATAGTTCTTCTGAAGAAAAACCAAACTTCTCTGCAATTGAGTTTACCTTATCTTCTACGCCAGGTATTTTAAGAAATTCGTCTTTAGTTAACTCTGCCATGTATTAAAGTTGTGTGTTTTTTGATCCTAATTCTAATTTAAACTTTTCTATTAATGTTTGTTGGTACTCTTGAAAAGTTTGCCCAGCTGTTGGCTCTAAAGGCATTTTTTTAATTACTTGATTACTAGCTACTCCATCAATTGAAATCCTTTTACTAATTTGGTATTCTTTTTTACCGTCAACTTCCACCAAGTCAACAGTGTAACCAGGTTTTATTCTACTTAATTTTCCTAAATCAAAAGCTCCATTTTCACTATAGTTTTCTGCGGTTAATAGGTTTGGATCTGTTCTAAAAGCTTCATCAACTTGTCTATTTATAACTTGAGCTGTTCCTTGGTTATATTTGTTATTACCCTGTGAGTGTGAGCTTTGTTGAAGGTCTAAAGCTATAGTTGATGATAAAGCGTCTTGAGCAAACTCAGTATTGTATAATGGATTTTTAGGGTTTGTAATAGCATCTACTAATTCAGACATGCTGTTCGTATATTTTTCACTTTGTTCGTTTGCAATAAGCATTTGCATGTCTGACGTAGAAACCCCAGGAATACCATCAACATCAGCTAAAGACGTTAAGTTAGGGTTTTCTTGAAGAGATTTTAATATAGCATTTTGAGCCTCTGGGTTATTCATTAAAACGTCTTTAAAAGTACCCATTTTACCATCTGACATTTTAAAAGCTTTTTTTCTTGAAAAATGATTTATATCAATATCCTCTGATAATAGATTTTCAGTTATTTTTTGAGTAGCACTTCCAAACTCAAATTCTTGACCTAAAGATGCGTTTTTATAAATATCTTTTCTTAAACCACTCATAAAAACAGCGTCATCTTTATCTGTATTTTCTTTTATATGCTCACTTTTCCATTGCTTCCACGGTACAGCCTCATCACTTCCTTTAAATTTTATCATCAATTGGTTGCTGTCACCATAACTTAACTCATAACCATCATCTTTATTAAAGTTGTCTACAAATCTTTCTTTAGTGCCGTCACGTCCAACCCCATCTCCACCAGAACTTTCAAGAGTTTTAAACATGTCTGGGTTTTGTATGAAATTATTAACCGTTGTGCCAAAGTCCTTGCCTTCTACTCCCATCATTTTAGTGTCTGCTTTTGCTTTTTCTTTCTCCATAGCGCTTAAATTGTTCCAGTTAAGGTTTGAGAAATAAGATTTACCAGCAGCCATAAACTTTTTATCACCAATACCAGCATAGGCAAGATTACCCATAGCTGTTTTTAAGTCTTTATCAACCGTTCTTGCTGCTGCAGCTTTTTTAGCTTGCATAGTTATACCTCCAACTAAAGACTTAGTTATAGAAGCACCTTCCATCATTGAAATTTTAGTAGTGTCTTTAGTAGCGTTTGCCATAGATGCTCTGTAAGCTCCGTCTACTAATGCTTTATCTGCTGCCATATTTATTGTTTTTTATTTTATACCACCTAAAGCTGATCCAGCTATACCAAACAAGCCTTGTGTCATAGCTGATTGAGCTGCCATTTGATTTGCATAACCTTGTTGAACTGAAGCGTTTGCCCCAGCTGATTGACCTTGAGCCATACCAAGTAAAGTTGCTTGTCTATCTCTTTCTGCTTGTTCCATAGCTGCTTGTCCACCAGCACTTGCCATTTGAAGCCTAGCGTCTTCACCCATTATTGTTTGCTGTATTCTAGAATCTTCTCCTCTTATCATACCTTGTATTCTACTTGCTTCTTGAGCCTGTAGTCTTGCGTTAGCAGACTCTTGTTGTCCTATAGACGCAGAGGATGCCGAAGCTTGTTGTGATGCTTGGTTTGCTAATGTTTGTGCTAGACCAGCTATACCAGAACCACCAGCTGCTCCTCTAAGCCCAGACATTATGTTGGCACTGTTTTGCTGTGACTGTCTTTGCATGAAATCAGCCTGTTGAGTATTAACTTCTAGGTCTTCCATACTGTTTTCCATTCCAGCAAATTGATTTGTCATACCTCTAAAATTATTATCTAAATCAGCATATGGGTTATTAAACTCCATGCTTCTATAAAGATCTGTTTCTTTTTCCAACCTTTGATCCATTATTGCTTGACGAGCCAAAGAAGCTTCAGTATTTCTTCTAGCCATAGCTCTACCTTTTTTAGCAGAGCTTAAACCCAATAAACCACCAGCTATAGCCACAGCTGCAAATGGAAATGGCGGCATAGCTTTTATAACTTCAGGTATGTATTGTATTAATTCAATTGATTCTATCATTATTCTGTGTTTGTTTATTTATAATTACACTTTTTATGCGTTATTTACTACTTAAAGTGATTTGAGAACTAACAGCAAAAAGTTCTGATTGTTTTGCCGAGTCATTAACCATTTCTATTTCTGAGTAGTAACCAGATATACCAGACGTTTCTACCTCTGTGTTTTTGCCAAAAAATACGTAGTCACCAGAGACTGGTAGTATTTCAGTTCCAGTTGTCTGAACATCTATTGTGTATGTAGTGGCTCCTGTAACAACTGCTATACACTCACCTAGTTTTACTACGCCTCCAACCTGTTTACCTGTAACGTCTATTTTAGTAAAGTAAACTAAATCCCAAGAACCTTTATCTGTAATATAACTACTAGAGCTAGCCACAGTAGCTGTTTTAGCTTGTAGAGAGACGTTTACTGGGTTTGGTAATGTTATTTGTATTACTGCCATGTTAGTTTGTTAGATTCATTATTATAGTTGCTTCATTACTATTCTGATAACCGTCATTTACTTTAAATTTAAAATCAGTAGCTGTAGTGCTGTTTGCTGGTTTTTGATATTTTACAACTTTAGTTCCAGGAGGTAATACCGTTGGTACACTTGTGATAGCTGTGTTTTCTTCTCCGTATTTTAAAGTTCCATGACTAGCATCTCCAGAAACAGTTAACGGTAGTTGTGTTATAACGTATATCAAACTATCACTTTCGGCATCAGTAGCAGGAAGACTTACATTGACAGGGTCATTTGATGGAATAGACTGAGCAGCTACACTAACAGCTACAGGCGCTTCGTTTAAAGCTATTATATTATTTGCCAATATACTAACAGTATCATTAGCTGATCCACTCTTGTTTATACCAAACCTACCTATTATAGTTGCTACCGGTGCAAACGTTAAAGTAGTACCGCTTGCAACTGTAGCGCCAGGAGCCCCGCTTAATACTAAAGCAGTTCCTGTTATAGAAGCAACAGTTACAACATTGTTAATATTTGTACCTGTTACTTTCATGCCTGGTTTTATAGCAGCGTTAGTGCTAGACAATGTTATTGCCGTTGTGCTACTGTTTCCAGATGTTGTTCTTGTAGTTCCTTGACTTAACGATCTTTCTAATCCAGTTATTTTAATGTCTGTACCGTTTGTTAATATAGCACCTTGCCCGCTTATAGATTCAATTCCACCAAGATCAGACGTGTTGAATGAACCTATTGTTTTTATAGGTCGTATAGTAGCGGTTCCAGCAGCGTTTACTCCAGCGGCAGCATTACTACTTACGTAAAAAAGAATATCATCTGAGGTTTGTCTTACGGTGTTGCCAGGTATTGTATGAACTATGTTGTTTCCAGATATTACAAAATCACTACCAGATTGTGTTGTGGATAGTGTTGTTACTGTGTTGATGTATTGATATATTATTATACTTGTTGGTGAAGTTAAGCTTCCAGAAAAAGATTCACTAGCTATTTCAGTTAGAGTAACAGTGTAGTTTGCTGGAGAGGAAACCCTAGGAAATGTAATTGGTAAAACAAACTTACCGTTACCGTCTAATGTTGCTGTAAAAGAACCAGTGGCACCTATAGTTAAAACAGTGTTTGCATCTAAAGACTTAGCAGCACTTAGAGTTAACGTTGTACCACTTATAGCGGCAACAGTAACACTAGCACCAACACCAGTACCGGTAACACTCATACCTACAAATATTTTAGGGTTTGAAACTGTTAAAATAACAATAGTAGAGCTTGAAGAAGCTGTTTTAACACTAGCTGATGTTGATGTTAAATTACTACCACCTGTTACCTTAGCTAAAACACTAAAAGAAACACCTGCATCTCCATATACAAGTAAATTTCTTTTTTCACCACCTTGTTTTATTGAATTTTCTTTTAAGTCATAACCGTAAACATTAGTAGTAGTGTCAGAGTGGATTCTTTTAGCTGTTGCAAAAAACTTCACTACGTCTTGCGTTGGTTGTGTTAAACCGTAAGTGTAGTTAACAGTGTACGCTCTAGATGTTAAGTTTTTGTTTTTAACACCATTACTTGGAGTGTCAACAAAAGTAAAGCTATAGCTACCTCTGCTTGTGCCAGAGAAATCTATAGTTGGAGGAGTTGTAAAAACAAAACCAGCTTCAGAAGTAATTGTTTTGCTAAAAACATTAGCAGTTGTAAAAGGCGTTCCAGCGGTAGAATAACTAGCGCCAAAAGTTTCTGTACAATTTTTTAAAGTTGATCTTATAATACCTGCCATTTATTTTATTTTTATGATTGAACAAGATTTGATGTTACAGCTGCTGAGAGTATAGATGTTAAATCATTAGCAGGCATTGTACCTGAAACAGGAACTGTTAACCTAATTACATTTGTAGCGGTGTTTTGATACGTATCTACATCATCAAAGGTTCCATCGCTTTTTATATAACCATCTTCTTTTACAACTGTACCAATATTAGTGCCTGGGTCAGAAACCTCAGTTATAGTAACACCACTAGCAATTTGATTCCATCTTTGACCACTAACTGATTGACCGTGTATATAAAACACTTGGTCATGGCTTGATATACTACCAGCCACTCTGTTTACTGTTATAGATGTATCAGCTGTTGTTAAATCTGTTAAAGATTTGTTTATTATAAACCTAGGATATAAGTTTGTGTTTTCTTTAACTATAGATATGTTTGACATGACAGCAGCAACATAAGCGCCTTTAAATATATCTAGTCTTTTACCTATAGCGGTAAACGTTGTTGATATTTGACCGTTAGCATTTCTTCTAGCTGTAGTTCCAACACCGCTAATATCTACAAAACCAACTTCATGAGTGTCTGTGGCTATACCACCACTTCCTTTTGTATAACCTGATATTGTAGCTGAAACTGTGTAAGTTTGTCCAGGAACTAGATCTGTAACAACACCTCTTAAAAATCTAACGCCACTAGGTGTAGTGCTTGATACCCCAAGACTTGACAAAGTTGCAACATTATTTGCTATTATTGTACCTGTTATTTGAGTTGTAGAATTCACTGTAAAACCCGCTGCGTTGTTAGTGCCTCCTATTGTTGCTGGTTGTATAGACCCAGCAGTTCCACTTGCAGCAAAGTCATCAGGGTTACCAATGGTATTAATGAAGCCGTAGTTAGCGCCAACCATAACTACTGATATAGCTTCGCTGGAAGGTATTAGCCTTGTAGTGTGAACATAGTTTGTTACGTGAGAGCCAGAAGTAACTGAAACACCAGAGCAAACACCTAAACCTTGCACGTTAAACTCTTTAGAGTCTAGGTTTGCTGTAGTTAGACTGGTTCCTTTAATATAATTAAACCATTTATTTTCTTTATCTAAAAACTGCTTAACCTCCGCAGACTGCATGTCTGTTTCTATAGATCTAGCGTACCAACCTGAAAGACTTAATTCACCATCATTGTTGTATTTTCTAGATTCAGTTCCTTCATAGTTTAATGTTTTAAAGCTTTTAACAATAGAAGGTTGGTCGTTAAAAATAAACTTAATACTTGAGTCATACTGAACACCATAGTAATTACCTCTCAACGTGTTGACCGTATGCTTCCAAACTTCACCGTTATAAAAAGTATAGTAGTCTCCAGATATTGATATTCCGTTTTCAGGTATAAAAGATTTTAAACTTGTCCAACCCCCAACGTTTTCACTAAAACTAACTGTTTTATTGTTTAAAGTTAAGTTGTATAAGTCTTTATTAATATCGTAACTACCAACTATTGTAGAGGCTTCGTTAAGATTGTCTTTAAAAAAGTCTTTCATACCTTTTTCAGATATGTCAGTTATACCATCACCAGAAAGTCTTAAAACTGAGTTTCTATCTTTATCTGAAAAATAAACTCTATAACCATAGCTAGCAAAAGACTCTGGGTTTGTTGATATACCATAATCACCAGCAAAAGGAACCGCTTGCCCTAACACGTTGTTTGTTGAGGTTATATTTACATTTCCATCAGCGTTGAACAAAGCATCTTTATTAGATAAAACTTTTAAAACTTTATTTTCACAAAAAGCTAATAAATTTGTGTTTCTACTAAATAATTTTTGAATTGAACCGTAAACAGGGTTTAAATCTTTTGTTATTTTTTCTGCTTGTATAAATTGATTTAAATTGTTTTGTGTACTTATGTTGTTGTATATTCCAGAGTATATAAAACTGTGTTTTTTATTCTCTTCCATATACTTATCTAGCATAGTAGTAGAAACTCTAGGCCCCTTGTCTATAGTGATAGCATTGAAATCATCTCTAAGTCTATTAGTTTCTACACCATTTCCAAAAGAATAACAATTAAAATACTCTAACTTTGTTGGTCTTATTTTTATACCATTAAAAAAAGCAGAATCACTTGCTCTAGGCGTATAATCAAGCTGTCTCATGTTACTCCCACCGTCTGTTTGCGACACACTGTTGCCAACTAAGACAGTAAACTCTTGAGATAAGTCTACATCACCATTTTCATCTTTAGTAAATATAGTTATTTTATGCCCAGCTGGTATTCCATCGCCTATACCGTCTATTTTCACATTTAAAGCAGAGGAACCAGCGTTACCAGGGTTGTTAGTCATAACAGATGACTCGTAGTTTACTGAAGTTATAATAGCGTCACCAGCTAAAGGAGAGTACGTTGGTCCTAAACCAACAACATCTCCACATGAAACAAACATATTTGGCTTTATAATTACGTCAGAGTTTGAGGTTTCGTAATAAAGATTTGTATCTATAGCTTTTTGAGGTTCTACTTCAAACACGGCTGGGTTTTCACTAAAGAAAGTTTCTCCAACAGGATCAGTATCTATTTTTAGTATTTCAAGCGTAGAGGTTTTGTTCAAACCTGGGTTTGTTCCCATAGCGTACATTCTTCCAGTATTAGAACTACCGTCTTGATTTGTTGCAGATGTAGGCGACCAAGTTATAAGCTTGTTTAAGTCTATATCATATCTCCAGCCTTGATTGTTTTTATTGTTAAAATCACTAGCATCAACGTTTGTTTCAAAGAAATCATTTGACACTATATTACCATTACTACCCGCGTGCGTTGCTGTTCTGTAAAACTTAAGAGTTTGACCCTGCGTTATTTGCGTAGAAGCAACTCCATCAAAACTCATCTCAACAGTATACGTCGATATTCTTAAAGGAGAGCCGATAGGATTGTTGTAGTATCCAAAATGGGCAACTTTAAGATTATTACCAGCACTATCTACAATATAAGCACCGGTACTAACATTGTAAACTAAATCACCAACTGTTATATCGTGCAATGGGCTTGTCGGATCGTCTGGGTAGTTTTGTGATCCGTGAGCTAGAGCTAACCTAGTGTTGTGAGATGTACTATAGCTTGAGTTATAACTACCAGCATATGCAGCGGTGGATGTGAATGGCTGTGCTAAAATTGAATCTGTAAAAGCTCTGTTTACTTTTAAAGAATGTCTATATTGATTAACACCGTGAGTGCTAACGTTGTTTATAGTGTATATTGTACCATCTGGATCGTCAGACCATCTAAAAGAGGTTCCTATTGTTCCTAGGTCTTGATATAATCCGTTTAACTCTGAAGATATATAACTGCTAACAGGGGTTGTTGTTACAATATCATCAACACCTGTTGGTTGATCACCTACGTTAGCTAATCTAAACTGACACTTGCTTTCACCAATTCTAAAACCATAACCAGCCTTAGCTCTGTCACCAACACCATAATCTTCACCGTGGTTTAAAACACCAGAATCGCCATAACTCCAAGCGCTGTCAATACACATGTACTGATCATCAGTATAGTCACCACCACCAACAGTTCCATCTAAATCAGAGTCTTCTAAAGTGTGGTATATAGGGTATAATTCATTAGAAAAAGCCCATTGCGCAGTGAATGGCGGAGTGTTTGTTGTTTGATTTTCAACAGAAGAAGAACCACCAGTATAAATTTGCGACCAACTGTACGTATCCAACATCCAAGTATTTCCATCGCTCATAACATCGGTTATTGATGAGTTTCCCGTGGAATGGTAGTCACCAACATTATCAGTACCAGTATTAAAAACGTGAGCCCAACGTATTTGTTTAGTATATTTTAAAGTGTAGTAAATTTCGTCTTTTGGTGCTGAAGAATTTAATATGTATTTTGTTAAGTTATCGTCTTTTAATATTTTAACAAAAAACTTGCCTTCAAACTCATCAGCGTATTCGTCAGTTACTTTTTCATAGTATTCTATAAAACAATTGTTAGTCTGAGCAGAAGATGTGCCAACAAAACCAGTGTCACCACCTATAGTTGTTTCTAAAGTTATATCGTAGTAATCATCACCATCACCAAAAAAACTATTTGTGTTTGAATCAACTCTTTCTATAGAACTTACTTTGTAATAGTTAGATATAACAACTTGATCGCTATTACCTATTCTTATATATTTATTACCTTGAGGTAGAGAGTATATGTCTTCTAGTTCGCTACCTACAACACTACTACCTCTTAATCTAATTATACTTGTGCCTAATAATGGAAAGTTGGTTGCGGGTGTGGTAGCTGTTCCAAAATCAACATCTGCTATTCTACCAAAAAGACGTTTTATACCAGTTATAGATTCTGGCGCATTGCTAGATTTTTCTAGAACTTTATATTTAACTGTTAAGTCTTCAGGGACTGAATCGTTAGAGTCGTGTACTTTTTTTAGAATTATAAAATCATCTTCCTGAACTTTATTAGCATCACTAGAAACAAAAGATAACCAAACATGCTCTCTAGTTTCTGCAGGATAAAACCTGTCTAAAGCCATGTTATAGTGATCGTTGTGTTTGTCGTGTACGTAATACTTGTAGTGAGTAGCCCACTCTTCTGGTCGCGAAGAAACTAAAGCTTCAAAAAAGTTACCTTGTTTAGCGTCTCTATTTTTTAATTTTATTTGCCTGTTGTCATTAGAAAAAACAGGTGTTTGTCTACCATATTTATCTAGTAAAGAAACTCCTAAATCATAGCTTCTAAAAGCTTTCATTGATTCTTTAGGTTTGTTATCTACTATATTGTTAGCAACGTTTTTAAATATATAGTCAAACTTTGCGTTGTCATTATTATAACCAACCATATCATACTGCTGCTTGTAGTTAGCATAGATTAATCTATTAGCACTTATTTCTTGCGCTTTTGCAGATTTAGGAACGTTATCATAAGGTCTTAGAAGTTGATTTGAAGGTAAAACAGCGTTAACAGTTTCAGAAGTTATATCTATATCTGAAAACTCTAACTCACCACCTCTTTTAGATAAGTAGTGGTATATATTTGTACTATCAGATTCTTTGTAAAGTAATTGAAACTCAGTAACATCTAAAGGCATTTTATCAAAGTTAACAAGCTTTAAAGACCTAAGATTATTTTGCATAGACACGTTGAAACCTCCTTGACCATCATACTCATAACCAGTAGTTGAGTTTGGTAGAAATGCTACTTTAGAAAAAGGTGATATAGCTGAATATTCACCATCAGAATACATCCACCTATAAGCAAACCTAGGAAACTTATCTTCAAATAAAGTTTCTCCTTTAACAATTTCACACGACCAAGTTATAGCCTCGTCTTGTGGTAGTTGAACTATTTTGTCGGCTATTGTTGTTATTTCGGCATTAAATACTTTTCTTGAAAACCCACCAAAAGTGTTTGTGCCTTTAAAACCAAACCCATTGCCAATAGTAGGGTCACATTCTTTAAAACTAAAGTTATTAACTCTTAAGTTTATATCATTGTCATTAGTGAAACCAGGCATTGCTTTTAGCTGGAAAGACGCAGAAAAAGTTAACTCATCACCAGTTCCAACACCACTAACATCATTGTTTGTTTTTATTTTATTACTTATTCTATGTATTACAAATGTATCGGCTGGCACGTTTGTACCTGTTACTCTCATTCCAGGCGTTATCATTTGACGTAGAGTACCAAGCGTTTGTGGTGCACCGGCTACTCCAGTAGCTGGTTCCATTTGCAAAACCTTAGCATCAACACCACTAAACGGTGTTGGGTATCTTCTACTTCCTGAACTAACATTACCTTTAAACCCGTAAGGATTTATAACAATACCGTTTTCAGTTTTTGTGTCTTTAGTGTGAATGTAAAAGGTGCAAGTTTTTATTCCACTTGTGCTAGTGTTTAAAGTATGAAATGTTAAAACATCATTAGCGTCAAGATCCGTACCACCAGGAACGTTACTTAACGTTAAGGCTCCACCAGATATTGCAGAAACCTTACCAACATCAGTATCCTCATGTCTAACCTGCATACCAACTTCTATACCTGCGTTTTCCCTAGTAAGAGTAATGCTTGTTGCATTAACCCCAGGGTTACCACTAACTATAGCTGATGTTTCTAAGTTAATATCATAACCAAAATGGTTTACACCAGCAGCTCCACTTGCGCCTCCAACCGTAATTTCACCCCTTATAGAACCTTCAACATAGCTAGCCATGTCAAATTGAACTTCTATTTGGTAGGTTTTATTTGTTTGAAAGAAATCCGCGTTTGGTGATATTTTGTTTTTTGGTAGTATTGCAAATAATTTTCTAGCACTTAAGTCAGTGCTGGCAAATTCAAGGTAACCACCACTACCCGTTGTGTTAGTTACTACACTGGTTACAAGATCACCAACATCACCAAAAGGTGTTATTTTCATAGTGAAAAGTTCCCAGTCATTTGAACCTGCAAAAGTTTTATTGTCAGAGCTACCAATTTTTTCACTTCCAACGTTTGCAATAGCATTAGCATGTGTTGCTGGCTCCATTAAACTGGTAGTACTTATTACCTCGTCTAAAAGTTTAACTTTAACTTCTACCTCTGGGTCTTCGTTACCGGCAGCTAATGGGTTTGGAGCTACTAGTTTTATAATGTCACCAGTTAAAAAGTTTGGTTGACCATCAAACTGCAACTCTTGTATTCTCATAGGTCTACCAAGTAAACCACTTGAATTTGTTTGTCCGTCTATTAAACCTGTTTGAGCTTCACAGTTAGTACCTACTTTTTTTGGTAAAATTTTATCTCCTAAAGTTCTATAACACCAAAAAGATTCATTTTTAAAAGCGTTTAACCAATACCTCATCTCAATAACAGAACCGCTAGGTATAACAGACTCTAAGTCATAAGGCAGGTGAATACAATGGTTTTCATAATCAACCCATCTTATAGGATTTCCTCCAAGAGTAGAGTGCACTATTTGAACACCATCAACTAAAACTGTCATACCACTAGAAACAGATCTCCAGTCTTTGTAGTGAATACCATCTTGCATTATGTTGACTGTAGGGGTAACTACTGGTGAAAACCTTATTATTCGCTGTCCAATTTCAGCCTGCTCAGAAGAAGGTCTTTGAAAAATTTTGTTATGTATAACTTTGTTTCCAGAACCTCTAGCGTGAATACCACCCCACGAACCGTAAGAAGTATTAACTGGAGTTGTAAGAGATGCTGTTATTTTACCTGTTCTAATAGACTCTGCCATTTCTAAATTAGGAGAGTTTAAAGGGTATTTTTTTATAACAGTTATGTCTTTTTCTGTAACAGTATCAGCTTTTCTAAATCCATTAATTTTTAAAACTGTTGTTCTATCAAAAAACCTGGCTTGATCGGTATTACAACCAGATTTCATTGATTCTATATTTATTTTTTTAGGTTCGTTAACACCATCCGTCCAAAACAACAAGCCATCTAATACGTTTATAGCCGTAATTTTTGTATTAACGTCAAACTTTAAAAACCCATCGTCTTTAAATGTAACATCAAAACCATCTACAAAACCTCTATAGTCATCAATAGTAATTGAGTTTGTTGATGTGAAAGTTAGCTCTTCAGCTGCCGCTATTGTACCACCTGGAGCTCCACTTAGTGTTAAAGTGGTACCAGCTATAGTTGATACTGTAACATTGTTTGAAATGTTTGTACTTGTAACGGTTTGGCCAGCTCTTATATTGTGGTTAGCGCTAGAAAGATTTACAGTTGTAGAGTTCGATGTAGAAGATCCGTTTGCTTGAGTTGTACTTATGTTTTTTTGTTTAACTTTAGGGTAGAAACCAGGAGCATCATCACTAGTAACGGCATCCATACCTATTCTTACGTTGTTAAATAAACCGTTTGGACTGTCTATAAAAAAAGTATCATCGTCACTACCCATAACACCATTAACATTTGTTGCAACGCTTTTAACATCTATAAGAATTGGAACTGCAGTTTGCTGATCTGGGAAATATTCTACAATAGCATTTACATCCGTGCCTGCTATAAACCAAATAACACTTGTAGAGCCAATAGAATTGTTTGGGTATAAAACAGTACCAACACATTTAGCGCCTAGTATACCGGTGTTAGATTTAACTAGGTTACCATAAGAATTTTGCGCTGACCCAACATCACTAGCTTCTGAGTTAGCAATGTCAATGTTCAACGCATCTCTGTATTCATTCTTGGGTACTAATCTCTCGTCGAGATCTTTATTCATCTTCCCCGACGTGAAAGTATTTTTAATCTCAGGCATATACTAGTGTTTTATTTGCTTAGACTTCCCTCTAAGTATTTGAGTTAATTCTTCTATTTTTAGATTTGATAATCTTAGTTTAGCTGTTCTTACGGCTGCGAATTTTTGTTTTTGGAATCTTCTAACTATATACTCTTGTATGTTAGATCTTGTACATAGAATAGCGTATGCTATACACTTATACATAGCTTCTTCTGCAAATTTGTGAACTTGCATTTCAGCATCAGTGCCTAAGCTATCGCTTATATACTTTAAGGTTACAGTTTTTTCTGAAATATTAGAACTAAAATGTATATTTCCTGACAACTCATCAATATAAAACGACCCATTAGTTTGAGCGTGTGCAGGGTCTAAACCATATCTTTCTCCTCTATTTAAATCATAATTGTCTGTATTGTGGTTGTAGTTGTAATCATCATTACTGTTTTGCCCAGAACCAGATTTGTAGGCTTCCCAAGTTTTAGAGTCAGCATTATACTGTAACTCATTACCACTTAAAGTATAAGACCCATCAGTTCCTTGAATTATTGATTTTGGATTAGAAGTTTTTATAGCAGGATACAAAACACGCTCTACACCAGCCGTGTCATGCCAAGTAATCTTTACATAATTAACATAGTCTTGTGGTAAAATCATTTTTAAACTAGCAGGTACTATTATTTCTTGTGCCTTAGTTGATTTTAACGTATCAAAAGAAAGCTCTTGTAAAGTTCTTTGAGCATGAAAAGCAACATCAGTTCTTTTAATTTTTTGTATTAATTTATCTTCCCCTACGTAAGCAACCATAAATTGATCTATAATGTTATCAAGAGAAGTAAACTGATAATTTCCTAAAGTACCACCTTGATAGTCTGCTTGTGTTTGATTGTCTAGTAATCCCATTTATTATTGTTTTTCTTGTTGTTGTTGCCTTGCATCTTCTTGGCTACCTATACTGTAAAGTTCACCGCCTAAAGATATACCGCTTAATGCTAATATTTTGTACACTAAAGATATTTCTTCTGAAGCGTGTAACTCAAAATCAGTAGATGATGCACTGTTGTATAGTGCTGACCCATTTATTTCTGTATACCCCCAGTTGACACTAGCAGGTCTTTTAATATAATTGCACTTAATATCTCCTGATGCAAACGTAATAGTTACCGACCCTCCAGTTTGCGCGTCTTTATCAATAGTTAAAACAGAACCAGATATTGCAGTGATTTTTGTATCAGCTAAAAGGCTTCCTTGAGTAATAGTTTGGCCAACTTTTATAGAAGTTAAGTTTGATCCAGTTATATTTATTAATCTGTTATTACTGTTGTGCCTAAGAGAACCTGTTGATGTGAAAAATACAGCAGCACCGTTAGTACCATCACCATAAGGATATATTTTTACTTTAGTTGCACTTACTCTTAAATAAACAGGTCTTTGAGTTGTTGGTTTAGCTAAAGGGGATTGACCATAAGTCACTAACTCATCTTCTGTTATTTCTTCTATTATTCTAGTAGTGTCAGTAGTGTTGTAAGATAAAAGATTATCTAACCTGTAAACATCAGTTGGAAGTGTACCGTCACCATAAATATTGCCAATTACAACAGGTTGATGTCTTCTTCTAAATATACTTATTTTTTCTTCTAACAAATGAACAACATCAGCTCTAGGTGTTTCATCTCTAGGCATTCTGCTGAACTGACCTGCATCGTAAAAATATTGTTCAAATATTTCCATCTGCGCTTGATTAGCGAATAAGTTAAACTCCTGAGGTGTTATATAACCCCTTTGTTCTTTATTAGCCATAGCTAATACTCTTTGATACACTGTGTCTACACTTACCGCCATATATTTTTTTGTTTTGTAGTTTGCAATCGCCCCGTAGAGCGACTGCTTCTACAAGGTTTTTACTTTAATTGTTTTTCTATATTCGAATATATTTCCATACCTTCATCAGTTTTAAACCAAGCGGCTAAAGCTGAATACGGATGCTCATCAAAAGGAACATTTAATAGTTTTCTATCATTTGATCCCCACATAAAAGTTCGTTGATCACTAGATATTTTTAATATACCCATTTCAGTAGCTTTAATACCAAAATTTCTTAACATAACGTTGTCATCATTTAAAAGATCTAATAATAACAAAGGATTGTTACGAGCAAATAGTAACAAATCTCTTTTAAGTTCCTTAGAACTCATCTGTGTTACTTTAGAACCAATCTCTGCTCTCATAATAGCTTCTGCCATGTCAATATCCATTTGTCTAGCCGCTAATATTGCGTCAGCTTCTAATTCTAACATTTCTATTTCGTCAGCTGCTTCAACCTCAGGCATATACTCTTCATAGATATTATCTCTGTGAGGGTGGTATAAAGATAATAGTTTTTGTAACACTGTTTTTTCTTTAGGAACATGTAAAGCTCCGTTTCTAAATATAATGTGATCTAATCTTTGATCACCTTTCATTTCGTCGACAAAAGGAGTTCTTTGATTTGAAGTGTGTTTAAGTTCTCTTTCGTAACCTTTTTCTTCGTCAAACCAATATATACTAGAAGATTTTAACATATAAGACAGAGGTTTAGTGTTACTTTTTAAATTGTAAACCCTATCTTTTATTTGCCAAGTTGGTTTTTTAGGTTCAACTTTTACTTTTGGTTTTTGTGTTTCCTTAACCGTTACTTTTTCTACATGCTCATCTCCAGGGTCTCCCTGGTATGAAGCTTTTGTTTTTGTTTTTGTTTTTGTTGCCATAATATAATATAATAAAAATTAATAAAATAAAAGGACCGAGGCCGAAGCCCCGGTTCTTTAGTATAAACAGTGCTTATTTCATTAACATGAAATTGTTAGCACCTTGAGTAATTAAACATCTTTCAGTTAACATGTGTAATTGCATTGCATCTAAAGCAGATGTAGCAGCTCCAACTGAACCAGTAGTCCAAGTTTTCATTCTTCTATCATCAGTTTGAGAAGCTCTGTACCTTACATGTAGGAAAGGTTTTTTCATACTAGCTCCAACAGTTTGATCGTAAACTGAAGAAGTACCAGCAGGAATCATAACCCCTCTAATAGCATTTGCAGCGTTAGCAGCGTTAATACCACCTCTTGTAGCTTTGTCATTTAAGTATCTCATGTCAGACTTGTAGAAATCGTAAGATCCACGTCTGAAACCAGCAAAACCTAAATTTAATGCCATACTTTCGTCGTTGTTAAATACTCCGTAAGAAGTACCACCAGCACCGTAAGAATTCATTGAAGCTAACATATCATCCATTGCAAGAGACGTAGCTCTGTCAACAAACATCATATACTCTTCAATAGCACCTTGCTTGTCAAATTCTGCTAAGATAGCGTCGAATTCAGCTAAATCAGTTGCAGCGTTAACACCAGTAACACCAGTAGTAACATTACCTCTTGACTCAATAGCAGCGAATAAACCTTCAGTACCAACTTCTGTACCTGCATGCCCTAAGTGTGTGTCAACTACGTTGCTACCTGCAGCATCACCTTTAACAGACTCTAGCATAGACATTTCAATATAGTCATTAAAACGAGCTCTAGTATCAGACTCAGCTTTTAAGTACCATAAGTAACCACCTTGACCACCTTCAGTTGAAATTTCTACCCAACCAATTTTTGAAGCATCAGATCCTGAGATCTCATAGTAATCCTTCATAATAATAGGCTTGTTAGTAAAAGTTTTAAAGTCAGGCTCGTTAGCAGAGTGAGAGTTAACATTTCTATCAGCAGCAGTGTTATTAGAATAAGCAGTTCCTTTTCCATATTCAGAACCATAAACTAATAAAGTTGTTGCTCCAGCAGTTGTTAACTGAGCTATTGTTACAGCATTGTAAGCTTTAACTGTAATAGCAGCTCCTGTAATTGTAGTAACAATACCTTTAAAAACACCGTTTACATTTGCAATAAGAACAGTATCATTAACTCTAACACCGTGGTTAGCAGATACGAAAGTTGATCCCGCGTCGTTGTTACCATCTATATCAGAAGTAACAGTGAACACGTGGTCAGCTGACATATTACCTTTGTAAGATAAATGTAGTCTTGACTGCTCAGACCAAACTACTTGGTCAGCTGTCATAGCCTCTTCAGCTCCTACTTGTGCAAGAAAACCTGAAATAGTTCTCGGTCCGAAAACTTCAGCTTCTTTTTCCATAAGATCTGGTACATATTGTTGCCCCCATCCAGCGTTTGTGCCAGAAGAAAGGTCTAGGTAGTTTGTTGATAATGCAACCTTCTGTGAAGCAGGTACACTATTTAATAAACCACCAGGGTTTGAAATTGCCATAATTTTTAATTTTTAAATTTATAATTTATTTATTGTTTTTAATTTTAAACTTAAAGCTAGAAGAATCATCGTTAAGCACTCTTACTTTTGGTCCGCTAGTATTATCGTTTGAAAACGATTTTCTAGGATCCATACTTACATTTTTGGCTTTAGCAACACTTTCTTTTAAAGCGTCTACTTTACCTTGTTCGTAAAAGTGGTTTGCAATAGCATCAGGATTCATAGCTGTGAATAAAGATTTGTGGTAACCTTTAGCATCTGACAATGATAAATTTTCATCTAAAAACTTTTTAGTAAAATTATTTAAATCGCTTTGAGCTTCCTTTATTTCAGTAGTATTCTTAACATTAAACCTATATTTTTTCTCCCCGACGTTGTATTCAAAACCTTTGAATTTGTCGTTAAAAACTTTATCAGTTTCTTTTTGAAAAATATCTGTATTTGTTTTTGCTAATTTTTGTGTCTCTTCCGTCTCCTTGTTGTATCTATTAAAGAAGTTCATTGCTTTCTGTTGTTCAGGCGTTAACCTTGAACCTGCTTTAATTTCTTCATAGTATTTAGACTTTTGCCCGTCTAAGTGGCTTTTAGCGCTGGCAACTTGCTCTTTAAGCGCTATTTTTTTCTTTTTAACATCTCTTTCTTCATCAACGTCTTCATCAAACGAAAATGAGTCTTCAATTAAAAACTCTATTTCTTCTGAGTTTAAATGAGATTTTGTTTGTTTGTAGTACTCTCTAAGAATTGTCATATCATCATAACTAGAAAAGTCTTGATTAAGTTTTACGTAATCCTCTAATGTACCACCAGTTTCTTCCATGAAATCTACAACTTTTTGTAAATTTTCAGGCAGAGCTTTTCCAGTTTCTTTAGCTTCTATTATTTCTTCTGCTAGTTCTTCTGTTTGCTCCTTGACCTCTTCTTCAGTAATTTCTTCTAATACTGGAGCTTCTTGTGTTTCAGCTTCCGGTTGTACTTCTTCTTGTTTTTCTGTGGACTCGGCATTATCAAGCTCTGTAACCACTCCCTCGTTGACAGGGTTATCTTTTTCAACTTCATTTTCTTTTGGTGTTGGGGGTTTATCTAAATTTACTTTTACAACGTTATCATCAGTGTTTTCTTCTTGTTCAGATACGTTTACTTTTGTAACCTCTTCGGTTACGTTATCTAATTTTTCTTCCATAATATAATATAATAATAATTAATAATTTTAACTAGGTTCGAAACCACCTAAATCAAAGCTTCCTAAGGTATCATTACCTGCAGACTCAAAGTTTTTAGGCCCTTTGTCCGTATTTCTTTGATCTATCATTTCACTTTGTTGAGTAGCTTGAATTTTAGTCCTTTCGTCTTTACGATCTTCTTTCTTGTTTTCTTTTTGTTGTACAACTTCTGCTTCTTTAGTTTTTAGCTGCATATTCATGTCAAACTCCATTTGCATGAGTTCTTTTTTGTACATAACTTCTTGCTGCATTCTAGCTGACTCCATTTCAGATTTCATTTGCTCCATTTGCATGTTCTGATCTAAAAGCGCTTGGCTTTTTTGTATTTCAGCTTGAGCAGCACCTTGAGCAGCTTGTTGATTTGTTTGTGACTGTAACTGCATGTTTCGCTCTTGAATTGCTTGATCTTTTGCTTGCTTCTTTTTTCTACGTATTTTGAGTAATTGATTTGCTAGCTTAATATTTTTTATTTCTCTAAGATCAATAGCATCTTCAAGCTCTATATTTTGCTGTTGCAAAGCCATCTGTATGTTGTTTTCTAACATAGCTTTTTCTTCTTCGTCTGGTTGTAGCTCTATAAAAATACCAAAATCATAAAGATGAAGATCTTTCAACTCCTCTAACGTGCCAACGTTGTGAGCTCCTATTTGCTGTATAAAAGCGTCTTTAGTTGGTGAGTACTCTATAACGTCTGATATTCTAAGAGACAAACATTCTGCTGTTTCTGAAGTTAAATATATACCTGACTGTAATATATGTCTTGTTGCTGTATTTGAATTTGCTGCTGCCATTTTTTGTATACCTACTAGAGCATTTTTATCAGGCGTGCTACCATCTCTAGCTTCGTTAAGTCCAGTTACATCTCTTATCATTTGTAAATAATAATTATACGTACCTATTAAACTTTGCATTTTAGCACCACCATTTCCAGACTGTATTTCTTGTATTGGTACTTTTCCAGGGTTTTGATCTCCTTCAGAAGTAAATGATCTACCAATAATAGAACCTGTTTGGAAAAACATATTTAAAGCTTCTTGTGGGTTGTAGTTTGTTCCGTTACCTAAATCTATTTCAGCTAAACCATCAGCATCTAAATATATACCATCTGGCACCATACGAGATAGTACTTGTTGAAGTTTTAAGTGTGTGAGTTGTATCATATCAGCAAAACCTGTTATACGTTTTACTAAAGACTCTATTCTACCTTTGTACATTCTTGGAGCAACTATAGAGTAGCTCATTTTAACTTTTGTGTGATCACTTTTAGGTCTTAGCATGTTTTCAGCTAGCTTCCATTTAAGTAGTTTTTTAGTGCCTAGTATTAAAGCACCCTCATAAACACATTCATATTTTTTGCCTAGTTTTTCAAAGTTAGTGTTTTTATCGTTTGGTGGGTTAAATTTATCAGTTTTTTCTATAGCCTTGTCACCACCACTTCCTGTTTGTTTTATTTTGTATACTTCGTTTTTATAAGTTTTGTAATTAAAATAAAGGACTTGAAATTTACTACCATCTTCTTCTCTTGAATTACCACTACTGTTATTGTAGTTTGTTTTATAATAACTATTTTTTTTAGTTATTTCTTCTAAATCAGAAGATGTTAAGTCTGGAAATTGTTTTATTAACTCATTTATAGGAATATCTTTAACTTCCCCTACGTAATATATATCATCAAAATAAGGAGATTCTGTATATGAGTAAACCAAATTAGCCGGGTCTACATAATCTATAGTTATACCTTCAGAAGTATTAAAGTTTGTTTTAACAGCGCCAATACCTAAAACTGTTAAATCATAATAAAATTGTTTTTTAATTAACTCGTATTTATTTCCGTCAAACAAAACATTCAAAGCTTGTTCTTCAGCTAGCTCTATAGATTGTTTATAAGACAATTGCATGTGTAAGTTTAGTTCTTCTTGAGTATCTGGAAGCTCTGTCATTTCACTTTCCTTAAGGTTTAAACCCATTTCTTTAGAAGCAACCTCGTTTATTTCTTTGTTTTGAATGTCTTTTATAGCAGCATTCATAAACTCTGTTCTTTTGGCTATACCATAAGGATCTTGAGAATATGCTTTTATATCATATGTTCTTTCAGAAATACCATTAACAACTATATCAACAAACTTAGATATTATAGGAACTGGCGTCCAGTCTAAATTAAGATAAGATAAATCACCGTTTATAGACAGCTCATCTTTATATTTTTGTATTGATTGTTCTCCTCTAGCGTATAGTCTAAGGTTGTGGAAATTATTAGTGTTAGTTTTATACTTATTACTTCCGTTCTCTATACTAAACCATTCACGCTCTATAGCTTTTGCAACCTTTAAACCATAATCTAAAGATTGTTTTTCGCTATCGCTAACCGTTTGTTTTGGAAAATAATTATTTATAACAGACTCTGCCATATTTATTTTTTGATTAATTTAGATGTACCGCCCTTGTTTTCATACCTAGCAATACTTATGTTTAGTTTTGGTTTTTGTACTGGTGCGTTGGGTCTATATAGATGCCTGTTGTTAGCCATTATAGCTAAACCAGAACTTATAGAGGCATCATGTTTAGTTCTTTTGTTTATATCAAATCTAGACCAATCGTTTAAAAGCTCATTAAAATAACAATCTCCAAAAGATCCATCTTGCTGTATACCTACATGAGCTTGTATATACATTTCTATTGCTGCAGCGTGAGCTTGTTTTATATCTTCACTTGAATTAGGTATTCCGCCTACTTCTTTTTCAGCTACAGATAATTTGTTCCATATTTTATCAGGTCTGTTCATACTAAAACCTCTATAACCACGTCTTCTAAAATAATACAATAGACGAGGTTTATTGTTCTCTGCGAGTAAAGGCATCCCGTAAAACACACAAGCCATTAGAACGTCTTCAAAGAATATCTCTGCAGTTTGTGGTCTTGCTAAGTATTCTAAAAAAAAGCTATTAGCTGGAGCATCTTCCATACTAAATTTAGTTAAACCGTGAAGTGCGCCTTTAGAACCTACACCATCTACAGTTCCTGATATATCGTAGCTATCACATCCAAAAGCACCCATATGCTCATTACCAGGCCATTTAACTCCATTTTTAATAACACAATTGTTTTGTATATTTACTGGTGGAACCCAGCTCACTTTAAATCTACCTTTTTTATCTGGGTAGAATATAACTTGACTATCTTTTATACCGTTAACCCATTGAAAATTACCTACAGTAACTCCTAAAGTGTTAGACATTTCTTCGTTATAATCTATTTGTTCATATATTTTAACTAAGTTAAATATACTTCCAGCAGCTTCGTCTCTAAACGCGTGCTCTGTTGTTCTAGGAAACTGTCTATAAAATTCGTTTAAAGCATCTTGATCTCCTTTTAAACCATCAGCTTCATTTTGCCAGTTCTCTACAACACCTATGTCTATCAGCTCTCCGTGTGGGTCAAAGACATCATGGTCTGGATTATCGAAGACTGGAATTCCGTGTTCATCAATAAATCCTTCGTAGTTCCACTCCATTGGGATAAAAAGAGAATATAAACCAGACGCTGTCTGT
>Ga0209337_1000775_pt1 | contig 25467 bp, 28 predicted proteins | sample LinPmetageLP53_FD_184044 | JGI IMG/M metagenome (GOLD analysis project Ga0209337, IMG submission 184044) | Marine viral communities from the Pacific Ocean - LP-53 (SPAdes) (version 2) | ecosystem: Environmental > Aquatic > Marine > Oceanic | place: Pacific Ocean | collected 2010-02-08 | reverse complement strand
CGATAGAACTAACGCAAAGATTAAGGCTAATGTAAGTAGAATTAGTGGAATACCAAGTAAAGATATTTCAATAAATTTTAATAGAATAAAAGTTGAAAAAAGCAAAGATGATTAAAAATGATTTTAAAATTTAATGTGCAAGTCAATTTTCAAAACCAAGCTGGAAAAATAATTTTTTCACCCTCTACACCATAATTATCTTCTTGAATAATTTGGTCTTCCTTACTGTGATGGTATGGGTAAATTTCACCAATTTGTACGAGCCGATTTGTGTTTGCAGCCTTATCAAAAATATTAATTGTAAAATTATTATTTTTTCTAAGCCTTGTGCAAGTGTCTTTAATACCCTTAGGTGCTGGGTAAAGAATACGAATTTTATTAGAGCCAGTTTTAGTATGACCTATAACTTCATAGTCAATTTTAATTCCACACTTATAACTAGTATAGTGGCCTGCTGGAATAGTTTTTTCATCATAATCAAGGTTAAGGGGTTGCGGTATATATGTCATTTTGTTCTATATATTATAAAACGCTTATTCTCTAAGTAGTGATAAATAATAATTTATTTATTTGGGGTATTTAAAATATTTATATTATATATGATTGACAAGTTAAGTAAAGACGATATTTATACATTATTTACCTTTTTAGGTAATTATATAGATGATAAAGAAAAATTAGTACAGATAATAGAAGGATTAGAAGAAATATTTATTATTAATGAATAAAGGTCAAAAAAGTCAAAAATTGCCCTTGAAATAAAAGTATATACACATATAGTAAAATAGGTATAGGGTTTTTAATTGGGTGGCAGAAAATGACCTTTTTGACTTATTTTGACTTTTCACTTTTTTTCTTACTTGCTTCATAAGCAACTTTAAGTTTTTTGTCTTTGAGTGCTTCATTATATTTCATTTTATTTTTTTTTGCATAATCTTTAACAAATTCAATCCATTTGGAAGCCATAGTTTTATATATTATACAAAGATTATTTTTTTTTGATTTTCTTTGGATCTGTTATTGATTGTGTTATTTGTTCTTCAAAACTTTCAAGACTGGCATTAGCCAAAAGATTTGGTGTAGGTGAATTTGGAATAGTTATTTTTAATAATACACTACTATTTTCATCCAATATAGGTTCTGTTAAATCTGGCCTTAATATTCTTATTTCTATATATTCTACTATTTTCTCATTAGTTAAAATATGGACTAACTCATTTTTATCACTAACAAAATCTTGATTACTTAAAGCCGATAATGGCAGAATGTCAAGTAAGCAAACTGGACTTACTCTACTAATTTGGTCATTGTTTTGGAAAGTTGGGGAAGTAATAATTAAATATCCATCTTGTGATAATTGCGGTAATTTGTCTGCTTCTTTTGGTATTTCAGTAGTAAGGATGGGAAGCATAACTGCTTTGGAAAAGAAAGAAGAATTATAAGGTAATACACAAGGTGTAGTATCTGGTGGGGCTGCTGTTGGGTCGCCTTCGGTTTGTGGTGTGTTATTATTTTTCAATGATATACTCGGTATATTAACATCAAGTAAATTAAAGGTCTGCATATTACTTACATTTGGTCTTGCGAAAATTTGACCCTTTGGAATAACTGGTGCACCAGTTTTAGTAGGCTGTGTATAATCTTGGTTAGAATACATAGTGGAAACAAAAGGAATAGCACCATCATCTAAAATACTATCTGTTGTAAATCCAACATTAGATTCTGGTTGATCCATAAAAAATCTACTTGTTCCCCAAGAAGAAGTCTTTTGGATTTGGTCATATTGGAAACCAAGTCTAAACCATAAAGTTTCTTGCCAAGCCAATCTTGCTTCCTCTTCTGTATTAAAGAAATCTTCAAATGTTTTATAATCATCAGCCGAAGTTCCAGCTAAATCAAAATTTGTTCTTAATCTTTTTGCAGTGGCCACACCCCAATTATAAATATATGTTCCAGAAATTCTTGACATAGGTTTTGATAGTGTGCTATGAACTTCTCTATCTTGGATTGATGTTATAGTTCCAGAATTTACTGTTTTAGTTGTAATGTTATTTGATATTCTGCGTTCATATACTACTGTTTTACTTGGGTCTGGCATTTCATTACCTATATTATCATTTGTAGGTTCTTTTCTTAATTGCCCTAATCCTTCAAGAGTAAATAACTGGGCTTCTTGTGAAAACCCTAATTTAAAATTAGTTGTTCCAGTTATAAATCCTTCATCATATATATTAAATGGTTGATTAGTTAAAGGGTCTGGTCTATCAATGAATAAACAATATTCCCTTGTGTCATTTAGTGCGGTTAAAGGGTCACCAGTAGATGCTTGTGCTGCTGTATTTACTATGCAGCCAAAAGATAAATTTGCTGTTCCTCCATCTTGTGTTAAATTTGGTGGATTTGTAAGAGTGCTTGAAAATGTTGCTGTTCCATCTGTTTTATCAATAGCCATATTTTTATAAACATCAAATAAAGAACTAACTACTTTGGGTCTTAATCCAACACAGACTGGTAAAAATCCAGGGGGGTCACTTATAGCATTTACTGTTCTACCATCAGTTGAAAAATCAGTAATATTTCCAAATTGGAATTCAGTAGCCATAGGAAAAAAAGATGAATTAAATGCTAATTCTTTATCAACAAATGTATTTGATGCTAAATAGCCATTTAATGCTGCTTCTGTTTGAAAACCTAATGTTCTTGACATTACATTATTACAAGGAATACCTCTATAATTACCACTTTCAACCATACTAGATATGGCTGATTTATTACCTAAATCAAATATCTTTCTTCCATTCATTTGGTCTGTAATTAATTCACTAATTTGTTGAACTGAATATACACCTTTTGGAATTACTATTTTTACTCTTACCGTCAATGGAACACATAATGTATTACCTAATCTTTGTCTTATACCTCCACAAATAGGCATAGGATTTTCAGTATATCCACATTCTTCATCTACTGTAATATTTACATTACTTTGTATTTGGCCACTTTTAGTTTGGTAATTGGCTCTAAAATAAGCATCTTCTAATGTGCTATTAACACCATTTGTATCATTACTTATAATTGCTCCTCTTGGCTTTTCATAGAAAGTATCCTGCATATAATAGCCCATAGCAAACTCTTCTGTTATATCTTCTTTTATGTCAATGGCTTGTCCTACAATTCCTTTAAAATTCACGAATGAAGTTAATGCAGCAATCTCACTATTAGCTGGTAAAACCAAGGGTTCTTTTAATTTATATTTCCACGATGCGTTCGTGGTCTTATCTTTTACTTCTGCGTTTAAAGCATTTACATCAATGTAAAAAGAAGTCATTATATTATATTATAATAAGAGATTTTTATAATATAAGTTAATCTAAACAAAATTTAATTAATTGGCAACTGATACAAGCATTCCTTGTGGGCTTTCACGCACATTTGCCATTCTTGTCATACCAATAAAATAAGAAACATTCATAGCACCATTTTCAGCAAGGGCTATATCACTAGCACCAGCACCAAGGGCATTGACATTTACCGCTCCGTGTGGTCTTCTAGTATATCTAACAACAATAGGATAGTTACCAATCTGCTTACCACTAAATCTTACACCACCATTACCATTACGAAGTGATAAACCAAGAGGCTTAAATTTACCTTGTAATCCAGATTCGGGTGCAGCGGATAAAGCATATTGTGTATTAACATCACAACAATATAATGGCTTAACTACTTCTAGATCCCCGCTTAATGTATCGCAAAGCTGGTTGTATTGTGAAACTGGTGATATATAAGGTTCTGGGTAAACTTCTACTCCGTTCACCACATATTGTGTGCTTTCAACACTCACCCCATCTATACGCTGACCTAACCAAACTTTATTTGAATTCTTACCTTGCGGGGTTTCAAATCTCCTTGACATCTGTATATAATGAACTTCTTGATTTTCACTATTAATTCTATGTTCTTCTCTTTGAATTACATTAGCCGTAGCATCTGCTATTCTCTTTTTGACATTAACAGTATTTAAAAACTCCATATCATAACCACCATCCTTTCTAGTTTCATTTCTTACTTCCTCTTGAACGCTTGAAGGTAAAATAAGATAATCAACAAGCATTTGAACATCAGTAAAAACTATATCACCATCATTAGCAGCAATATCAGCATTGGCTGCTCCACCACCACCATTAGTAGATGCCTTATTAGCATATTCACTAGCCTTTTGAGAAAAGAAAATATCAATATACACCTTATATTCTTCAAATAAGAATAAAGGTAATGTTTTACCATTGAGTGCCGGGATTATAACGGAAAGTGGCACAGCACATTCCATATTATTGGAAGCAACATTAGTTATTCTTGCGTTATTAGATTTTGCCCCTGCTCCATCAGCAGCAGCCCCATAATCAAAACCATTTTTGGCACTATCAATTACAAAAGAACCTGTGGTGGCGTTTTTACCAGCATCACTACCTTTTGCTAAATCAGCATCACTCGCGTGGCCTGCTACTTTGGTTTTAAGGCAATTGTGGAAATAATGTGTCCAATATTTATTCTGCTTATCTGGTCTTTCTTTATACAAAACATTTAAGGCAGACCAAAGCCCAGCTTCACTTAAATTTTGAATGACAAACCCGCCAATTCTAAACTGCACTCTATCAATCGCACCAAGACAACCACTAGCGGAATTAAACCTTAAATCATCAGCAGAGGTATTAGCATCTTTGGCTAAACCCTTAAATAAAAGTAATGTATCACTATCCAAATAAGCAGCAGTATCTAATCTAAAAGTCTGTTTATAAGAATTTGTGGAACTACTGATTGGGCTTATAAGTTCTGTTTTCACATCCATAATGTTTGGTGTGTCATCAACGGAATAATCAGTTAGCATATTCATCATAGAAGTCATTTTATATATTAATATAATATTTTAATTTTTCTTTTTTGTTTTATTTTTATTCTTGATAAATAAATTTTCTGTATCTATCTTTTTTGTAAGTTTTGGATCTTTCTTTTTTAATGTTTTATTATCCACAATATGGCCTAAAACAGCAACTTGCTTTTTAAATTCTTCACTCTGCTTAACATTGTGTTTAAACATATATAATATACTAATATATTTTTACATATTGCTTTTTATGGTGAAGTTAATAATAGATGAAACAATTTCTGTTGCGGTGCTTTCATTTTCCATATCAACAATTCTAACATCAAAATTATTTACTATTAACTCTTGATTTCTTAAATCTGTTATAATAGCATTGTAAGGCTGATAAACTGCAACCAATTCTGCTTCATCATTCTTTGGTTCAACCAAGTTACTTTCAATACCAAATGGGGCGGGTATGTTTGCCAATACGGCTTTTTGATATGCTGGTTGTCTTTTCTCACTAACATTTTTATAATTTTGAATTGGTAAATTATTTAATAAAATACTATAATTCTTTGTTCTCCATTCTAAACTAAAATTTCTTGAATAAAATAAATCTGTTCTTCTAAATACAAAGTTTGGAAATAATTTTGGTGTGGCTTTTTGTAAAAATACTTTTTGTAATGGTTCATTAAATGAAAGTGTATAATTATCAATAATTGTCGCAGGTTTATTATCATCACTATTATTAGCGGTTTTATCCAATTCAGTATAAATAACCATATCCCAACCTTCATCTTCAACTTGGGCTGACATAATTACTGAAAAAGGAATTTGTGAATTTACCTTATTGGCAGTATCATAAAAAGATGTTTCTGCTTCAAAAAATGATTTTGGGAAAAATTCACCAGTTAATTTACTATCATAAATTAAATCAAAGAATTCATCACCAGCACCACTACCACCTATATTTCCTAATTTGTAAATTCTTAAATATAGTCTAGGTTCTGTTTTATAAAATTCATCATCTTCATCAAGGTAAGTTTGGAAAGCAAAGAGTGGTTTATTATTAGCACCAAAAATTGAGTTGGCATTTCCTACAATATCAGTTTTAATTCCACTAATTGTTTGATTAATATTTGGCCAACTTTTAACAGTTTTCTGCACTCCATCAATTGTTGAAGTAGCCCAATTAACTCTCATAACAGAACCATTACCAGCTGCTCTACCACTTTCTGTAATTTCTATACCACAGAAACAAGCCAATCTTGATGTAGCCGAACCAACCGTTGGAATATTTCTTGGTGTAAGATTACCACCAATTCTTGAAGCCCCGCCACTCATATCAGCATATTCTGGTGAATATAAGCCAACAGTAATCGCCCCAGTCATAGAATGAACTTCTTTTATAGCAGCACAAAAAACGAAATTTTGGTTTGGATCACTAGCAAATTGTGTTCCACTTACTGGCTCATCATTTTTAAAAGCATAATGATAATAATGAAATTTACTCATACCATAATTGTCATATTGTTTGGCTACACCAGTTCCCCTTTCTTTGGCATAAGCAACTACTCTAAATCCAGAAGGGTCTGTTGTATCAATTACATTTTGACTTTGTTGGAATACATTAACAACTGATAAACCTTGTTCGGCTACTGATGTTTTATGTTGTGTTGGGTCGGCGTTATTTCCATAATGATTTCCTAAACATAATCCTAAAAATACTACATTATCATCTGCGTCAGCATCAACTTGTTCATTAGTTCTAGCAAGATAAAATGCAGCGTGGGTTTCGCCTACAATTTTATTTAAATTATCATTAACTAAATCCCTAAATGCTGAAAAAGTATAAGAACCTTTTGGTATGCTAATTTTATTAGTAAAGGCTGTTGAGGCAGCTGGGTCAAGAACTAATGGGTTATTTGCTGTGGCTCGGTCATTAGGATATACATTGGGGAAAACTTTATTTATTGTTAAGGTAATCTCTCCATCTTCAAATAATCTTATCTGTGAATTTCTTGTAATTTCTGCAAAATTCATATAGACAGAACTATTGGATGGTATAGTAATTGGATTACTTAACCTAACAGTATATTCGTGTCCATTGTTATTCTCATTGGATACTAAATTAAAGTTCATTTTATATATTATTGTAATATTTTTTATTAGAATAATATTAACAAAAAAAAGAAGAATAGTTAAAAAAGTATTTTAGAACATAAGTCTTTTAGGTTTTGTTTTACCCATTGCTGATTCGTAAGCCATAATAAATAATCGTGTGGTAATTCTTTTACTAATTTTTCTTTATGAATACCAAAATATATTTTAGTAGTGTCAAGTGGTAATTCTTGTGGTGCATATCCTAAAAACTTATTACAAGTTTCACATTCCTTTCTTAAATGGATTACTCCATTCTTAAATTTTTGCTTTGATATTTTTACACTAATATTTTCGCAACAACTCATTTTATAGTATATACAAAGAAATTCTTTTTAAGTAATTAATGTATTTTATATTATATGTTAATTAATTTACTTAAATACTATAATATAAATAAATAAATAGTTATATTATTAGGGTTTAAAGTAATATAAAAATTTTTATATTACTCTTTAAGTCCATAATATAAGTAAAATATTAGTTATATTACTATATATATTTAAAAAGCCTTAAATATGAGGTAAAATATATAATATGATATAAAATGATTTAAAGATAAATGCTTTTATATCATATAAGAAGAAATGGAACTTGAAACTTACCAAAAACTAAACTTACTCAATTCATACCTTAATGGATTAAAAGGCAAAGGCCGACCTCCTAAATGGTATAGGAATATGGTTTATTATTTTCACGATAATGACATTATACACTTATTTGAAGGTGATAGTGTATTTGATAATAGTGAAATTATAAAAATATATTTAAATGAAACTGATGCAGGTATGGTAAATGAAATTTACTATAACACTGGTTTTTCTTATGGCCAATTCATTGGCTAATCTTTTATTTTTTCTTTTTCTGTAAGTTAATCCCTAATGTAATTCTTTTTTTCATTAGAGATGTCATTTTTATTTTTCTACCATTAAATTCAAATACTTTTCCTACTTCTGTTTTATTTATCTTCTTTAATATCGGCGGGGTTAGTTTCATATCTTTTGGAACTTTCAATTGAGATCTTAAAGTTCCTTCTTTAAATTCAACTTCTTCACCATCAAGTTTAACACTCTGCATCTTTTTTGGTGGCATTTATAATTTACAAAGAAAATAATTTACATAGCCTTTACTAAACTTTTAGTATCAAGGACTGAATTATACCTAGCAAAACTTTCAAGAAGTTCAAATCTATCTCTACGCTGAGCTGGTAATTGTGTATCACCAGAAGCCACAGAACTTTCTACCCTTAATGAATAATCTTGGTTTCTGTAATTGACAGTAGCACCCATTCCAAGTGAATAGTCTAAACCTATACCCATAAGGTTTGCGGAAGTATTGCGTCTATATCCGTTATTAACATCACCCCCAGGTCTAGTGGCAAAGTCTTGTTCCATAGAACTTTCTTGTAAATCTAATGTGGCTGATGTATGAGCAGCCAAAGCACCATCTAAAATACTTCTTTCAAAATTGGCTAATACTTCACTATTACCATTTCCAGAAACTTTTACAATCAAATCTGCTGGTGAATAAGCCACACCATTTTCATCTCTTGGGGAATTAAAGTTTGGTAAAACTTCAACCTTATAGTCTTGTGGGGTTCTAACATTATTACGGTTATTTGTATAACTTGATAATGCTAATGGCTCACGGAATGTGGATTGATTTTCTGTTATTGAGTTCTGCTGGTTGTCATCCAAGAAAAGATTGATGAACGATTTGACAGATGAGTATTGTGGTGTAATTGAAGTAATTGAATTACTAGAAACAATACTGGCTATGTTGTTCTGTCTTGAATTAAGACTGACTTGACTTGACATAGATTTAATTTCATCATCAGTTGGTGTAAGATAATAACCTTCAAGTCTTAAATTCTTTAATCTATAAAAGAAGCCATCAACAGAACCAGCTGCTTGGCCAGTTCCTTGGTCTTGGAAACGCTGGTAATATACTGCGTTTGGATTCGCTAAATGTAAAGTAAGCATTAAGCCACCTAATGCACTATCATCTAAATATAATCTTTGGAAACCATTAAGTAATGATACATTAAGTTTCATACCGAAAAACTGACCAAAGTTAGGATCTAAGAAACTATCAATATTTCCAAAATCACCGCCAGTTGCTGCTCCCGCATTTGGCTGTAATACTTGATGTCTATTAAGACTATCCGCGTGAACACCACTTGCTAAATCTCTAATTAAAGGACTTCTTAAATAATCTTCACTATTATTTGTGTGGCCTGCTTGGATATTTTGATACATTGGGTAATTATTAACATTGATAATTTCTACTGGTGATTTCTTTGACTGTATCATAACCTTGGAAATTGAGTTTTGAACTCCTCCCCAATTGGATAAGTTAAGATTACCAGCTTGGGAAAGATTAGCACCATTTTTATCTCCTAAATTGGTTCTACTACTTAATACTGCACCAGTGCTGTCGCAGACTATAAATTGGCCAGTAAGATGTAAGTTAGTAATATCTAACATTCTATTCTGTGCTGGGATGGAAAACTGAACAGTTGGATTTCCATTGAAGGCAAAGCCTCCTTGAAGAGTTCCACCATTATTTGATAAGTTAGTTTCATTTAAGGCAGGGATTGAAAAATAGGATCTATCAATAGGCATTTTATATATATATATAATATTTTTATTTTTATTTTATACTTGATTAACAAAATAAAAATAGTAATACAAGAAAAAAAATCTAGGTTCTAGATTTAAAGAATAACTCTCATTCCATCATTGGATACATTAACAATTCGCTTTGACCAAACAAAAGTATTTATGGTATGGTTCTGCCCTCTTGCCCCACTATAACCAGTTCTAATCTGTGGCTCTGCTTCTCTTAAATCAAATACATACTGGTTTCTTGCTAATTCCCTTGAATGTAAATAAGTATTTGTATAAACTTCAAGATTAGCACCATCATTATCTCCAAGATTTTTTGGTTCTCTATTGATAGTTCTTAAAGCCTTAACATTTTCATTTTCATTAACAATTCTTTCTTCCTTTGGCTGTGGGTTATATTCTTGAACTGGATAAAGTCTATTATTAATAAAATACTGAACTGAATTTAAATTAAGGTCTGTTGGGGTAGCACCAGTAAAATAACTTGAAGCAACCCTATCTTGTTCATTATTTACATTGACATACATTGAATTCATACAAACGGCTTTACTTTGAACAGAATTTATATCTTGCTGGTGTCTTAATGATGAAGCTGGTAATGTATTAACAAATAAATCATATCCAGTGAATTGATAATTAAATGGAAGTTTTGCTATGCTCTGTGCATTTGGAACATTTACTGAAACTATTTTAAGAGTGGGTCTAACAGTGGCTGCTCTATCATCACTAGTAAATTTAAATTTAACTTCGGTTAATGAAGCACCAGCACCAATGGCACTATCAACAGTAATCTTTAATGTAGCCTTGGCTGTAATCTTAATATCATCAGCACCAACCTTTGGTAAAAGGTCTGGCTTACTTCCACTAACATCACCTTGTTCCATTAAAGTAATATCTAATTTATTACCATTGGCTGCAAGGGTCTTAACAGTTCTCATTTGACTATTGGCTTTTCTTTGGAATTTGGTAATTGTTCCCGCAACAAGATTAGCACCACTTAAAGTATATGTAATTGATGACGCTGGTGCACCAGTTAAAACGGCTGTTAAAACAACTCTTTCTTGTTCTACACTACCAAAGGCAACACCATCACATACAACAGTATCACCTACAACAATAGCACTCTCATTAACATTATTAAAAGTTCCAGCAGTTGTAATAACGGTAGTATTACCACCAGCAGCAGCATCCATAGCCCCCATAGTAAGAGCAGCACCAGCTACAACACTTACTAAACAAGCGTGGCCAACCTTTAATTTACTATCGGCTTCTGTTAAATCGGCTGTTGAAGTGGCGACACGGCCAGTAGTAGTTGTAGCAGCACAACCAATTTCACTACCACTTTCACTTTCAGCCAAAGCACTAATAGTTTTAGCGTGTGTTCCCGCAGCAGCATCAGTAACAGTAACAGTATTTCCAATGGCTAATGCACTATTTTTGACAGAAGCACAATCTGGAACAGTAATATTATCAATAGCAGCATCAATTCCTAAACAAGTAATATCAGCAATAGGATCACTATTACTGACAGCATCACTATTTAAATAATCAGTTTTAGTCATAAGGACTGCTTGAAGAGCAACCTTTGGATCTTCTAAAAAGATTTCAACACGAAGACCTTGAAGCATTAAAATAGGCACAAGTCTTTCATCATCAAACCATCTAAATAATGGTAATCTTAATGGGCAAGTGTTTCTTCTAAATCCATAAACTGGTGTTCCATCAGTTTTTCTTGGGGATAAAACATTGGCTGCATTATCTTGGGCATTTTGGCTTACATTACCACTACTATCTTTAACAAAGACCTTTTGACCACAACCTTCAAGAGAAGTTAAATTACTCTGGTCATCATAAAAATACTGATTATCCAAAGCAACAAACTGATTATAATTATCGGCTGTATGTAAATGAGTGCCATTTAAGGAAAAGATGTCTATTCTTGAAATAATGGATGAAGCACCAGCTACATTATTAAAATTAGACATTTGGGATGTTCCAGAAGAATTCAAAACATCTAATTGAAGGACACAATCACGACCCTTGATAAATCCTAAATCTGGCTGTAATTCAAAAATAATCCGTTTTCCCTTACTTACAGTAAACTCAGTATTATTGATTGGGACTAATTCAACTGTTTGATATGCATTACTTGGAGAACTCATTTTTTATATATTATTACAATATATTATTTTTGTATAAATATAACTTTTTATATAAAAATCTTCTAATATATTAAAAGAATGCCTATAAATCAAAATATATCTGTTTCACGGTTTGTTCCAGAATGTAGTTTTTCTAAAACTATAACAATTGCTGATAAAGGTTTTGAAAGTGGTATTATTTATATTTCGGCTTATTCTGTTGTATCAATTAATCTCTCGTGCACAAAAAATTGTAAATTATCTATATTTGGGCTAAATCATAATAAATCAGTTTCTACTGAAAATTTCAAATTGGTTTATCAAAAATCATTAACAGAAAATTCATTATTCCAAAGAAGATTTAACATTAATTTTAATTATTTTATTGTTCAAGTCTTTTTAGACCAAACCATTACACCATCTTCTACAACAGCCACAATTGAATTAAATACCGCATTTTTATCACGAACCCAATATAACCCCGCAGGATTTACAAATTCATTAGTGGAAAAAGATGCCAATAGTAATCTTATATTAAATACTAATAATTATCATTTGGATTTAGTAAGGAATTTATATCAAGATTTTAGTAAAGTAAATATTCTTGGAATTCATCAAAATAGATTAAATAGCACAACTGGAAATATATTATATCCAACAACACCTTTTACACTTGGAATATTTAGTGCTGATTTTACACTTGGAAATGCTTTTACACCACCATCATCAGCCGAAGCACTTACTATGACTTGTGTTAATGCTAATGATGTAAATAACGGAACTGTTGTGGCAAATCCCCCTTATAGTGATGCAACAAATACTGGGGCACAAATTTTAACAATGGTTTATATTGATAGTGCTGGTGATAAAAAAAGTGTGGAAATTGTAAGTGGTAGTGGTGTTATTGGTGTTAGTGCCACAGCCGTTTTAAGAATATCAGTTAAAACAGCTGGATCTAATAATTCTAATGTTGGTGAAATAGCAATAACTGATGGAACTGGGGCAAGAATATATGCCTTAATTCATCCTAGTCAAAATGTAAGTCAAGGGGCTATTTATCAAGTTCCAAATAATAAAAGTCTTGTTTTAAGAAACATTACAATTAATTCTTTTTTTCAAGGTGGTATTCTAAAAGTTATTGAATATAAAAATAATTTAGAATATCCATTGGGTGTATTTAGAGTAAATACAAATAATTCAACAATAAATTATGATTTAGATGGATTAGTTGAATCTGGTTCTTATATTTATGTAAATGTAATACCTAATGGAACAACCAATAATGAGAATATAATAAATTGTAATATCAATGCTTTTGAATGTCCCTTAATAAATTCATTTTGATAAAATAAAAATATTAACTTATAATATAAATGAGTGTAATACAAGCCCAAACCTCTGCAAAAGAATTAAGATATGTGCGATGTGATGATGAAGGTAGATTAACTACAAATTTGGAGGCTACTATTGATGATGTCCTAATGAAGGGTGAAACTGCTGGTGGTGTTAAAACCCCAGTTTTAGTTCAAACTGATGGTAAATTAGAAAGTATGTGTTTTGGTAAAACTGGTGCTGGTGTAGATAAAGAATTATTAGTGGAAAGTGATGGCTCTTTTGTTGTCGGTGGTGGTTCAGTTAAAGTAGGAAATACGGTGGGAGATGGAAGTGGAACTGGAACTTTTTTAAAAACAGCGAGTGATGGTTCAGTTCACGTGGTAGTAGAGAATAGTGATAATGTTTTAATTAAAGGAGTTCAAGATGGAACAACAACCCAAAAAGATGCTAAAACAAATTCAAATGGAGATTTAAGAAGTGCTTTAATCGGTAATACCTCAAAAGATGGAACTGGAACTAATTATTATGTCCTTGTAGATGCTGATGGAAAATTAGAAACAAGTGGAGGTGGTGGTGGTGGAACTCAATTCGCTGGTGGTGCTGCCTTAGTAGCAACTGGAACTGGAACTGCTATGATAGGCCGAGATAGTGGGAATGTAGCAAGATTAGTCGCTACTGATACTTCTGGACATATAGAAGTAGTTTCTTCTACTGGGGCTGGTATTGCTCTTGAAAGTGCACAGACTAACGGAACACAGTTGGCAAGATGTATGGGAAATAATAGCGGAAGTCAAGTGCAGATAAAAGTAGATGCGAACGGAGTAGTAGAAACAAGTGGCGGTGGTGGTGGTGGTGGAGGTTCTACAACTTTTACTATTGAAACCAAATCTGTCCCCGATAATACACTAACAACAATAGGTGATGGAACTAATGCTTATATAGATACAAATGGAGGTAGCAAATTTACCATAAGTGTATTGTCTTCTACTTTTACTGGTTCTCCTGCTATGAGTATAGAATGGAGTGATAATGCGAGTTTCTCGGCAGGAAAAGTGTTTGTTTGTAATGGATATTTAGGTGGCAGTGCTGTTCTTGCCCCAGTAATGTTAATGTCTGCTACAAGATTAGACGGCACTACTCTCGCTATCCAAGGGATAGTTGCTTTTGAAAATATCCCAGCAAGGTATGCTCGTATTACCATAGAACAAACCTCTGGTGGTGCTATTGTCTATGTTGGTAATACTGTATTATCTCCATAATAAAATATTGATGGTATTTAATCCATTTCTGTTTCTTGTATTTCTATAATTATATTTGTTATTTCTGGGCAAATAATTTTATCATAAGCATCACTCATATGAGTTCTTAATAATTCTAATAATACTTTTCCTGCACTGGCTTCAATGCCATCAATTTCATCTAAATTATTATCTATTATTCTTACCATTCCATAGGCACTTAAAAATTCCTTTTTAAGTTCGTGATTTTTTATTTTCTCTTTATTATATTTAGTTTCCAGCTCAATAAATTTATCTCTTGCGTGTTCTGCCAATTCTCTATATTGTTCTTCAATCATTAATATTATATTACAATAATATTTTGTTATAATATAATATAAACAAAATGGAAGAATTTATTGAATATTATAAAGATAATAACGGAACTAGTAGTAAGCATACTGTAACGGCTATGAAAGGTAATATGAAGCGGATAGAGAAAATAATGGGAAAAGATTTAGAAGATATAGATGTTGATGATTTTAAAAATGTAGATAATGTTGTTGATGAATTAATTGACAATTATTCTATATCTACTACTGTTTCAACATTATTAGCCATAATATCATATTTAAAATACAAAAAAGCAAGTGATAGTTTAGTAGAAGACTATAAAGATATGTTAAATGAATTGATCCAAGAGAGAAATAAAGATAATAATAATCAAGAGATGTCTGTAAAAGAAGAAGAAAATTGGATTGAATACCTAGATTTAAAAGACAAGGTAGAAGAAGAAGCCCAAGAATTTTTAAGTAAAAAAAAAAGTTTTAGTGGATACAGAAATTTTTTGATTATGTCTTTACTAACTTTACAACCCCCTACCAGATTAGGGAATTATTTAGACACGGTTTACAAGAACAAAAGCAATTTGAAAAATGGAGGGCGAGGATTAAAGAAATCAAAGAATTACATATTATATAATAACGACGAAAAAAAACCTAAATATACTTTCATATTTAATAAATACAAAACTGCAAAAACATTAGGCCAAATAGTAAGAGAAATAGATAATGATACTTTAAATAAATTGCTTCATAAATGGTTTGAGGATTACAACACTAAAAAAGAAAATTTCCTAGTAAATTCAAATGGTGGCTTGACAACCCAAACTGGAATTACAAATGGTTTGTCAAGTATTAGTAAAAAACTTTTTGATAAGAAATTAACTGGAAATTCTTTTAGACATATATTTATTACACATTTCTTATCTACTAATCCATCAATACAAGAAAAACAAGAAGTATTAAAACTTGTAGGACAAAATTATAAACCAACACAAGCAGAAAAATATGCTAGAATTAAAAAAGAAGATAAATAATTAAAAAAGTCAAAAAAGGTCAAAAAAGTCAAAAATTGCCCACGAAATAGAAAGCCTATATGGAAAGTGAAAAGTGTATAGGGGTTTTTAAATCGGTGGCAAAAAATGACCTTTTTGACTTTTTTTGACCTTTCATATTTTTGCATTAATATTTTAAATTATATAGAATAAAATATATAAATTAAAAATGATTTAAAGTTAAATTAATTTCTTATCATATATTATAAAATGAGTTTAGTGGATTTTTGTAATCGCAATGATATTGAATATCAGCCAGCTAATATAACAATTCAAGATGGTAAAAAATTCCCTCAATATTCCAAGGAATATAAGGCCACACCAAAAAATATTGATTTTAGTGGTGGTATGAGCAAAGGTGAATATGTAGAAAGAAAGCCAGATAGTGTTTTTGAGGAACGAAGAAAATATACCAATAAATTTCTACATTTATGCATTGATACTTGTTTTATTCATCAAGTTGATGTAGATTTTACAGAAGATAAATATGATAGTTATAGTGAAGAAAGTAAAAAGTTCGTTGATGATTTATGTAAGACAGCACCTTATTTTAAAAGTATGACAAAGAAACACGGAAAACATATTTTTATTAAAACAGAAAAGCCATTAAAAGAATTAGGATATTCTGGAAAGCCAGTTTTGATTTTTGAAGATATTGAAGTATTAAGTGGAATGTGGAGTTATGCTGATAAATTACAATTAGTAGAAAACGCCGATGTTGATATTCCTATTTTTCCTATTGAGCAATATATAAAAGATAAACCAGCTACAAAAAAAAAAATTACAGTTAATGGTAAAAAAAAAAATTCAAATATTAAAACTGAAACTATGCAAGAAGAACTCAAATTAAATAAATCTTGGAGTAATCAAAAAAAATGTATTTTTGAATTATCCAATTTACTCAATAAAGAATATTTTACTGAATATGATTATTGGACAAGAACAATTTGGAGTTTAGCAAACTATATTAACTATGAAGATGAAAAAGAAAATCTATTGGATATAGCCCATCATATTAGTAAAAAGTGTCAAGATAAGTATGATGAAGATTCTGTTAATAAATTATTTACAAACGCATATAATGGTTCAACAATTGCTACATTTTATTACTATACTAAAAAATCCAATATGGATGAATATTATAGAATTAAATGTAAATATTTTTTATTAGATAATGATTTAGATTATTTAGGAACTGATGATTGTTTGGCTGATGTTTTTTTAGAAAATGAAGGAATAAATTATGTTGTTAAATCTAATGAGGGGAAACTTTGGCTATACACATATAATGGAAATGTTTGGACACAAGACAGCAATTATCACCATCAATTGAACTGTAAAATTAGAAGTGAAATTAGAAATTATTTATATAAGTTAAGTGAGGAACTAAAAAAGAAATATGATAATGAAATTTCACACACAACAGAAAAAAAGCAAGAAGAATATTTACAAAAATCAAAAGCCCTTGACCTTGGTAAAATTCAAGATTATATACTTAAAGTTTGTAATGCAGGTAAAGTAAAAGGTATAGCCGAAGTAGTTTTACAGAAGCTGGCTTGTAGAGATTTTGATGAAATTGAATTTGATAAAAATGGTTATATATACACTTTTAAAAATAAATGTTTTTGTTTAAAAACCTTTCAAGAAATAAAAACAAATAGGGAAGATTATATTTTAACTACTACTGGTTATAAATATGAACATTCAACAAAAGCAGAAAAAGAAGAATTAGATAATTTATTAAATACTATTTTTCCTAATCAAGAAGTCAAGGAACATTACATTAAAGTTATGTGTTCTGCTTTGTATGGTGTTCGGCTTGAAAAGTTTTTTATTGCCAATGGAAATGGTGGTAATGGCAAGGGTGTAATCAATGAATTACTTGGTGAAACACTAGGAAATTATTATTATAAAGGAAATAGTGAAAGTTTTACAAAACCATTAAAAGAAGGTAATAATCCACAAGTGGCCAATATGCACAATAAGAGATTAGTAATTATTCAAGAAATTGAAAGTGATAATAAAAGATTAAATGGAACTGTAATCAAAGAACTTACTGGTGGTAATAAAATCAATACTCGTGCTAATTATTCTAACATTACACAGATTTCTATTCTAGCAACTTTTGTTTTGGAATGTAATAAGAAGCCAAAGATAGATGGTAGAATTGATGAAAGTTATGAACGCAGATTAGATGATATACCATTTGAAAGCACATTTACTACTGATGATAGACTTTTGAATAGTGGTTTAGATAATGTATTTATGGCTAATACAAAATATAAGGATGATAAATTTAGAGAGGATTTTAAAAATGTTTTATTTAACTATTTATTAGATTATATGAAAAACTACAAGAAAGAAACTAATAAATTAATTACTGCTGGTTGGAAATCACCACAAGTAGTTATTGATAGAACAGCCGAATATTTAGAAAGTAGTGATGATGTTAAGGAGTGGTTCAATACCAAATATCAACCAGCTTCAAATGATTATACAACTATTAAAGATAAAGTTGAAAATGGTAGTTTTGTTGAATGTAAGTTAGTTTATCAAGAATACAAAGATAGTCAAGATTTTTATTTATTAACCAAAAAGCAAAAAAGAGAACAAAACCAAAAATGGTTTTACGCATATATGAAAGAAAATATTAATTTCAAAATATATTACAAAGAAAAATATACTATTGGAAATAAGACTTATCGTAATATTTTATTAGACCATAAAGAAATAATTGTTGCAGACTACGATAGTGATAGTGATATTTAAATTTAAAAAATTAAAATTATATATTATAAAAGCATTTAAATAAAATGTTTGTATAATATATAGTATAAAATGACCGAAATTAGCCCAGACCAAATCAGCCGTTATTTAGAACACCAAAAGAGTGTTAGAAGAGCAAGTGCCAAATATTATGCAAAAAAAAATCATAAGGATTATTTAGATCCTAAAACTGGTGAATTATTTGAATATAGTAAAACTAATGTAAATGATAAAGAAAAAGAAGAATTAGAAGATATGAAAAAGAAAAGAAAAGAATACCATTCAAAGCGTTATTTAGAAAAAGCCGAACAAATTAAACAACAGAATAAAGAATATAGATTGAAAAAGAAACAAGAAAAATTAAAAAATAACAATCCTTTAATTTTAACTGAACCAGTTTCAGTATAATTCTATTTTTATTATCTGGTCTTATATTATTATGAGATTATTAGAACTTTTTTCTGGGACTCATTCAATTGGAATAGTTGCCGAAAAGATGGATTATGATGTAGTAAGTTTGGATAGGGATTTAGGTGCTAAATCAAAATTATATGATTATGAAAGTAAAAATCATATTAAAGCCGATATTATGACTTGGGATTATAAAAAGGATTATAAGCGTGGCGATTTTGATATTATTACTGCATCACCAGTATGTTTATTTTGGAGTAGATTGAGATTTACTTGGATTGGTAGAAAAAGTAAAACAATCAATCCAGATGGCTCAATAGTAAAAAAAGAAGATTTACAAAGAGATATTGATTTATATGGAAAACCAATGGTTGATAAATGTTTTGAAATTATTGAATATTTTAAGCCGAAATATTGGTGGTTAGAAAATCCACAGACTGGTCTTATGAAAGATTATATAAAAGAAAGCTGGCAACAATACAATACTTTTTATGATGTAGATTATTGTAAATATAGTAATTGGGGATATATGAAAAAAACAAGATTCTGGACAAACATAAAAGGCTTTAAGCCAAAACTTTGTAAAATGGATTGTGAAAATGTTATAACTATTAAAACCCAAGAAGGAGCAAAACATTCTGGAACTGGCAAACCAATAAAAAGTGAAACAAGAACTTTACATAAAAATCCACTTGGTGATGCAAAAAAATCAGTAGATAAAAAGATACATAAAGTAAATTTATCTAATGGCTATGAAATGATTGATGGTAAAATGACTGTATGTAATACAAAAGAAAAAAGAGAAAAATTAAGAGAGATAAAAAAGAAAGACCCAACAAGACATAAGAAAAGAGTTAGTGATGTTGGTGGAGGATCTAACAGATTAGAAAGATATAGAATACCAGCAAAATTAATTGAGGAACTTTTGGAAAATTGCCAAAATGTTTAAGACCCCCAAAATAAATAATTATTTTTAAAAAACTACTTAAACATAAATGCTTTTATATCATATAGAACAAAATGACTTACCTTACAATTGACGAACTCAACTCTAACACTTGCTATGCCCCCCTCGGCTTTGAAGAGGAATTTGAAACTCGTATTAAAAACGATATTTTCACTATTATTAAAAACCTTAACACGACTAAATCTTTAAAGGGAAATAAGATTAACCCAGTATATTTTGATATTGTAGAAGAATTATTAGACCCTAAGCATCTTGTAAGTGGAACATCTGGGACTTGGATGCCTCAATATAGAGCAAGAACACACTTAGAATTTTGGGCGTCTTGGGATGATTATGGAGTATATTGGAAGGCTAATGGTAAGGGATACCAGAGGTTAGATTTAAAAATTATGTGTCTTAATAATTTTTCTAGTCTATATAATGACCTCTAATTTATGGAAAGACTACTTAAAATTTTTATTAGTATTAAATTTAACTAATAATGATTGATGAAGAAAGTATAATTATTTTTTTTATAGGATTAGGAATTGGTATATTAGTAACTTGTTGTATTTGTAAATGTTTTTGTTAAAAAAAAATATTAGTTTATATTATAAATGAGTGAAGAAGAAATATTTGAAAAACCAGCTGAAAAAATTAAAGAGAAAGCACCAAGAAAGAAAAGAGAATTAAGTGAAGCACAGAAATCAGCACTTGCAAAGGGGAGAGCCAAAATGGCTGAAAAGAGAGCAGCAGCAAAAAGTGGTAAAACTGTTGAGCAAATAAAAAAAGAAAAGGAACAAGAAAAGGCTAAAAAGGAAAAAGAAAAAGAAGAAAAGAAATTAGCCAAAGAAAGTAAAAAGGGTGAACAATTAAATGAGAAACAAAAGAAGACAAGTTTAGCCCAAAAACGAAGAATTAAAAAACAACAAGATGCTTTAAATAAAGTCGTGGGAAAACAAAAGAAGGATAAATTATTAGACGAATATAATGATAAAAAATGTGAAATATTAAGCCGTTGCACTAATGTTGATGTATTTAATAGATTAAATAAAGAATTAGAAGATATTACAGAAGATGATATATTAAGTGAAGGACAAGGGGCTTTAAAAAATAAACTGTTAAAAAAATTAGCAAAATTTGAAAAAGAAGAAAAAATAAGAGTTGGAATGTTAAATAGTGAAGGAACAAGTAGTATTTTTTAAATTTTGTATTTTTCCCATATTTTCATATCAACTTTTCTTGCTGCCCCATTTTTCATAATAACTGCTGCTAGACGAGCCAAAGCCCACGATGTAGGTGTTTGGTTTGGTCTTGAACCGCCACTAAAATAAGCACCTTTACCTTTTTTAATTATTTCATCTATTCCTTTTTTCTTTATTATATTTTTACTTATAAAACCAAAATCATTTATTTTTGTTTTATATTTTTTTTCAAAGGCTTCTACATTTGAAGACCTTTTACTTTTAAAACTTTCTACTTTTGGTCTTGGTTTTCCTTCTTTAATGCTCTTAATTTGTTTTTTCTTATCTTCTTCTGTTAATGATTTAGGAACATACTTTTGGGGTAATCCAGTTTTTTTATCTTTCTTGGGTGGCATTTATTATATAATAATATAATAATTATAATGGATGTTATATTATTTTTTTGTTGTTTGGGTATGAGTTATATGGCTTTTGACATAATCTATACTTTATTTAAAAAGACTAAAAAGCAATAAAAATATCAATATATAATATAAATGCACGATAATGATGACTGTAAATGTATGGATCTAAATATATATCCAGTTAAAGTAAATGAAGAGAAATTAAATGTAGTTGATAAATACCCATTACCAAAAATTCCATTCTTTATGGTAATTTTAGGCCGTGTAGCAGCGGGAAAAAGTTGTATATTAAATTCATTAACACTATCACCAAGATTTTATAGGGATGATTTCCAAGTTAAGATTCTGGTAAGCCCAACAGCCGAAAGTGACCCTATAATGGAACATATGGTAGAACATTTTGATTTTGTATTTACAGAATATAGTGATGAATTACTTAATGAAATTGTTAAAATGGTGGAAAATGATGAAGATGGAAACAGATATTTATTGGTTCTTGATGATGCTATTAACGAAGGTTTTAGACAATCTAAAAATGGTAAGGTTGATAAATTTTCAAGTTTAATAACAAAATACCGCCATATAAAAAATCAATCAACTGGTAAAGAAGGTATGTTGTCAATAATCCTAACTCTTCAATATTTTAAATATATGTCCGTTATTACGAGAACTATGGCAAAAGGTGTTATTATAGCTGGTGAAATTAGTGAAGCAGAAACAAAAAAAATAAGTGAAGCCTATGATTTTTTCGGTGGTTCAAGTAAAGCCTTTATGGGATTGTATAAAAAATGCCGAATAAATCCATTTGATTTTGCTTTTCTTAATGTTGATAGTTTAGAAATGAGAAGAAATTTTAATGATGAAATTGTTTATAGCCGAAAAGCAGAATATGAAAAAGCAAATAAAAATGAAAATGAAAAAGATGAAAATGAAGAATAAAATATATTACTAATATATATAATGTCTTTACAAGCGATTATAGACCAACACGCAAATAATATGGTTGCACGCCATAATATGATTGAAGAAATGGTAAACGACCAAGCAGCAACAAGAGCAAATGAAATTGGTGAAAGAGCCAAAGCCATTACAGATGCTTATGAACAAACTGGAACTGCTCTTGGATCTGCTGCGGGTGCTTACCATTTGGGTAGAAATGTTTATAGAGCATATAAAGCCAAAGGATTAAAAGGAGCAGCAAAAAAATTAGCCGACCAAGCAAGTAAAGCAAAAGGTGACCTTAGAAATATTAAGGCTGATGATGAAGAAGGAGAAGGAGGAGAAGGAGGAGAAGCTGGTGAAGGTGACGCACCCACAGGAACTGATGTAGATGACCCAGGTGAAATAGGAGATAGATTAAGTAATATGTTAAGTCAAGCAAGAAACCAAGCATCACAGCCCACAGAAAATAATGAAGAAGCCAACCAAGACCCCGCTGACCCCGCGGGAGAACAACCCGAAGCAGAAGCAGCGGAACCGCAACAAATTAATTTAGGTGCTGACCCCGAAGGAGAAGCAAATTTAAGTTTTAAAATTGGATCTGTTGATGAGCCAGAAGGATTACAAACATCAAGATGGAGCGATATGGCTGAAAGAGTTTCTGCAAGAAATGCTAGTAAAGGTTTAGATATAGAAGGCAACCCATTGCCAGACGGTGTAAATCCAGAATCTTTAAAACCTGGGGAAAGAGTATTAGCAGATGTAAGTAAAAGAAGTAAAGTAGCCCCACAAGAGCAACCAAAACCACAAGGTGGAGATGATGAAACCGCCCCAGAAGCCGTTGAACAACAGCCCGCAGCACCAGAACAGCCAGAAGGAGATTTTTTGAGTGAAGTTCAAAAACCACAAGGTAAATTATTTGATGATGCCCCCGCCCCAAGTGATGAACCATTATCAGCCCAAAGTAGTGCCACACCAAATATTGAAAGTAGTGCTGTGGATGATGCAGCCCAATCCGCTGCAAAGGATGCTGGAAATATAACAAGTAAAGTTGCTGGTGCGGGTAAAAATGCTTTACAAGAAACTGGAAATATTAGTGATGAAGTATTATCAAAAGTTTCAAGTAAAGCTGGCGGTGCTTTAACTGATACATTACCAGAACTTTTAGGGGAAACATCGGCTCTTGACCTAATCCCAGGAGTTGGAGAAGTAGTTGGTTTAGGCCTCGGCCTCTACGGATTATTTGAAAGCATCTTTGGTAAGAAACCAGACGCAAGTGATGAACAAAAATTAATACCTACCGCCCCATCAGCCAGTGGTATTGACCCACAAGCAGAGGCAAGAAGCCAAACATTGTCATAAAAAATTATATCATATATTTATAATGAGTAAGGAACTAATTATAAATAATATTAAAGAAGTAATAATTAATTTAATTAAGAAAATACCTAATAGGTGTAAATGTAAATGTTGCAGTAGTGAATGTGTAAATGAAAATTAATTGTTGATATATATTATGAACCCAACAAAAGTATATAATCATTATTCATTATGGGAAAGATTAATGTATTGGATTTATTCTTGGTTTTAATTTATTTTATTTTTATATTTATATTATTATATAATGGAATATAAAAAACTTTTTGAAGAAAGTGAAACAGAAGAAATATTAAATTATTTATTAAACAAAAATTTTGAATATCATAAACCCTATATGAGATTTGGAAAAATGGCCAAAGTTCCACGAGGCCAAGCCAGTTATACCATTGACAATTCTATTCATTATAATTATAAAGTAAGTGGAGGAAGCCCACCAAATGAAGTAATGGATGATAAATTAAAGGCTATTACAAAGAAAGTAAATGAAGAATTAAAAACTAATTATAATACAATTTTAATGAATGTTTATAAAGATGGTAAAGATTGTATAGGTCAGCATAAAGATAAGGAAGATGGTTGGGAAAAAAATACTGGGTTTGCTACTCTTGCATTTGGTGCTATTAGAAATTTTGATATAATAAATAATGAAACACAAATATTAACTAGAATACCTCATAAAGGTGGATATGTAATTAATATGCCATATCCATTAAATCATCATAATACACACGGAATACCACCACAACCGAGAGTAAAAACTGAAAGAGTTTCTTTAACATTTAGGGAAATAATACCCAATTCAGGATTAGTTTAATTATTTTTTTTTATCTAATTCCATTGCTTTTTTATGAGCCTTAGTAAATGTATCACCAGCTCTCATAAGTTTTACCATATTTTTCATATGTTTTGAATTCATACCACCTTTATGCATTTTGGAATGTTCCATAAGTTTTTTTGTTTGAGCCATTGTCAAACCTTTTAAAGGTTTCATTTCAATGGGTTTATTTTTTTCTTTTGCCAATTTCATTGACATTTTATTTGGTTTAGATCCATAAGCCATAATTATATATATATATAATATAATACTTATGAAATTAGTAATAAGCGATAATAGTGGTAATAAAAGATTAAAAGCCATTTTTACAGAAGATGGTAAAAAAGTAAAAACAATAACATTTGGTATGAAAGGTTCAAAGGGAACATTTGCTGATGGAGCAACAGAACAAAAGAAAAAAGCATATTTGGCAAGACATAGTAAAATGGGAGAAGATTGGGCTAAAAGTGGATTAAAAACAGCTGGTTTTATGTCAAGATGGGTTTTATGGAGCGATAGAACTAACGCAAAGATTAAGGCTAATGTAAGTAGAATTAGTGGAATACCAAGTAAAGATATTTCAATAAATTTTAATAGAATAAAAGTTGAAAAGAGCAAAGATGATTAAAATATAATATATTATTATAAATGATTGACAAGTTAAGTAAAGACGATATTTATACATTATTTACTTTTTTAGGTAATTATATAGATGATAAAGAAAAGTTAGTGCAGATAATAGAAGGATTAGAAGAAATATTTATTATTAATGAATAAAGGTCAAAAAAGTCAAAAATTGCCCTTGAAATAAAAGTATATACACATATAGTAAAATAGGTATAGGGTTTTTAATTGGGTG
>Ga0209337_1000774_pt1 | contig 25472 bp, 24 predicted proteins | sample LinPmetageLP53_FD_184044 | JGI IMG/M metagenome (GOLD analysis project Ga0209337, IMG submission 184044) | Marine viral communities from the Pacific Ocean - LP-53 (SPAdes) (version 2) | ecosystem: Environmental > Aquatic > Marine > Oceanic | place: Pacific Ocean | collected 2010-02-08 | reverse complement strand
GTAATCCAGCAACAGGAGCTAATGCAGGAGATACTTTTACAGCAGGAACAACTTTATCTTTATGGGTTGCTGGGTATAATGGAAATGGAACATCTATATTAAACGCAGGACAAGATGGAACTTTTGCAGGAGCAAAAACAGCACAAGGTAATAGTGATAATACAGGTTATGGTAATTTTTATTATACTCCAAAAACTATAGCATCAGGATTCTTAGCTATGTGTTCTGGCAATTTACCAGTAGCAGCAGAAGTAGACCCTGCACAAACTGAAGATAATTTTCCACAAAAATTATTTAGTCCTAAAATTTGGACAGGTGATGGTAATTCAGGCAGATCAATAACTATAGACATGGCAAAGAAACCTTCTTTAAGTATTATTAGACAACGTAACTCTGGTAATAACTGGAATGTTTGGACTCAAGGATATAATAATGGAGATTATGATTCCTTTGGAGAATTTAATACATCAGCTTGGTACGCAAACCAAGGTGTTAGTGGTCCTTATACTGCTGCTCCTACAGAAAGTGCTTTAACATTAACAGGTTATGGTCAAGTGAATGCAAGTGGTCAAACTTATGTAAATTATAAATGGGTGGCTAATGGTGGAACAACAAGTACAAATACTACAGGGTCAATAGATACTACAGTAGAAGTAGATCCTAGTGGTGGTTTTAGTGTTGTAACATGGACTGGTACTGGAGGTTCAGTTACTCTTGGTCATGGTCTTAATGCAGCACCTTCAATGTTAATATGTAAACCATTTACATCTGGTGCTGCATTAATGGATTGGACAGTATTCCATAAAAATATGGGAACTGCTGGAGCTTTTCCTGCTGATAATAGTAGAATGTACCTTAATAGTAATGGTACTTATAGTGTAGGTAGTAATCTTTTTGTACCTAGTGGAAACACATCAAGTGTTTTTGAGGTAAATAGTAATATAAATCCTAGTAGTAAAGACATGGTAGCTTTTTGTTTTACAAATGTAGAGGGGTATATTGCAGCAAATAATTATACTGGTAATGGTGGTGATGATGGTACATTTATTTATATGGGATTTAAACCTGCTTGGTTTATGATAAAAGATACTGGTAATGCAAACAACTGGATTGTTTATGATAGTGCTAGAGAAACTTTTAATGTTATGGATAAATATTTAAATCCAGATACAGCTGGTGTAGAAGAAAGTGGAGACTTAGCAAAAATAGATTTTCTTTCTAATGGGGTAAAGATGAGAACTGATCATGTGGCTTTTAATGGTAGTGGTAGAAATTATATCTACTTAGCATTTGCACACAATCCCTTTAAGTACTCATTGGCTAGGTAGAATTAATATGATAAAATACAAATTATAACTAAAGGAGAAATAAAATGTGGGCACTAGTAAAAGATGGAAGTGTAAGTAAGATTATTGCACATCCAAAAAGTATAGTAGATGAGAATGGGGTGCAACATCCTCGTTCTATTTTTACTATATGGACTAAAGAAGAAAGGTTATCGTTAGGTATCTATGATGTTATCATGGCTCCTAAATATGATTCTAATTATTACATATCTTATGATCCTACTTATGCAGTAGTTGGAGACAATGTTGTAGAGTCTATTGAAAAAGCTGGAGATATTAAACTTGAAGATGAAGATGCAGTAGATGAAGATTTTAATCTTATCTCAGATAAAGATGGTAATCAAGTAATTAATAGAGGATTAAAATCTAATACTATTCAAAAAATTAAATCTCAACAAGCATCTTATCTTGCACAAACTGATTGGGCTATCATACGTAAGTCTGATAATGGCACAGAAATTCCTGCTAACATACAAACATACAGAGATGCTATCAGAGTAAAAGCAGAAGAAATGGAAACAGCTGTTACTAACTGTACAACTATGGATAATTTTATTGCTCTTAATACTTCTACTTATAACGAAGATGGGACAGTAAATACTCTTGCAATACTAAATGATTGGCCTCAACTAGGAGAATAGAATGGCTTATATAGGTCAAGGACTACAATATGGAATAACCGATAAAGCTATTGTAACTGCTACTGGTGGACAAACTACTTTCTCTCCTTTAACATATACAGTTGGTCATGTTGATGTTTTTCTTAATGGTGTTTTATTAGATGGTTCAGATTATACAGCTACTAATGGAACAGCTATAGTATTAGATGTAGGAGCAAGCGCAGGAGATTTACTAGAAGCCCACGCACAAAAGTATATCGCTTCTTTCACTACAGCTTCTACACAGTTTACTATTGCCGGAGATGGTGGTGGTTCACAAGTTATTAATGAAGGTGATACAATTACCTTTGAAGGTGGTACAGATATTACAGCTGCTGTCTGTGCAACAGATACAGTTAAAGTAAGTGCAAGTCCTACTATAGCAAGAACTAATGTAGCTCAAAGTTTTACTGCAGCACAAAGAGGTGCTACTCTTACAGATGCAACTAACACAGGAAATATTACTTTAAACTATGACACTTATCAAAACTTTGTTTTAACTTTTACAGGTAATGTAACATTAGATAATCCTACCACAGATGTAGTGGGACAATCAGGAGTCATGGTTATTATACAAGATGGTACAGGCTCACGTACTTTATCTTTAGGAACTGATTATGAAACAGTAGGTGGAGCTGGCATAACTCTTAGCACAGCAGCAGGATCACTTGATGTTCTTCCATACTTTATTTCAACAGCAGGTAAAATACAATTAGGTGCGCCTCAGTTAGCATTTGCATAAAGGAACAATAGATGTTTAATAATGAATTATGGAATAAACCAGCAGGTGGCGGTGGTAGTGATTTCTATTCCTACCAAATAGCTAATAGTGCAAGATTTGATGGGAGTGCTTCTTATTTAAATAAAACATGGGGTTCAGCACCATCATCTACTACTCAAGTTGCCCTTTCTGTTTGGCTTAAAAAAACTTTTACTGGTGATGTAAATCCAGTTTCTATATTTACTGCTGTTGGAAATACAGGTAGTTTTTATTTTAATAATGATGATGCTATAGCAGATAACCTTGCTTATTATATGGGAAGTGGTGGAGTAAATGGTTATACTACTAACATAAGATATAGAGATCCTTCTGCTTGGTTCCATTTTGTAGCAATAATAAACTCTGCTGCATCAAATGATTACGATAGATTAAAAATTTATATTAATGGAGAACTTATAGCTTTGAATGGTGGTGAGTGGACTCAAAATGCTGGTTATCCTAATACCACTCCTCCAGACGCAGGTAAAAATGGAGTTGCAAATTACATTGGTAGATATGGTAGTGCTTCAAGATATTGGAGTGGTTATATGGCTGACTTTATACAAATTGATGGTGCTGCTGCTATTTCAGATTTTGGAGAACTAAAAAATGGAGTTTGGATTCCCAAAGACCCTTCAGGATTAACATTTGGTAACAATGGTTTTCATTTAGATTTTGCTTCTAGTGGTGATATGGGAAATGACGTATCTGGAAAAAATAATGATTGGACAGCTAATAGTATAGTAGCTTCAGATCAAATGGGTGACTCTCCAACCTTCTCAGCTACTGCTGGTAATGGTGGTAATTTTGCTACAATAGGTGGATTAGAAAAAAATACTGGTGGTTTTACATTTAGTGAGGGTAATTTAAAATATGCAGTAGGTACTAATCAAAGAGGTTTTATTACTTCTACAGGAATACCAGAATCAGGTAAATATTATTGGGAAGTTCGTGTTACACAATTTGGTGGTGCTCAAGATGCTGTATTTCCGGGAGTATGTGTACCAGATATAATGAGATCAAATCTTACAGGAGATAGAGGCGGAGCAGCAGTAAGTGGAGCAGGAGGTTATACTGTTGATAATTATCAAGGTGCATTTATGTTAAATGGTGTTGCTCAAAGTGCAGATGGTATAGGAACTGCTAGGTCTGTTCCTCAAACATTTGGTATTGCAATAGATAGAGATAATAATACTTTTAAATGGACTTATAATGGAAGTAGTTATAGTTCCACTTATGCTATACCTTCAAGTGGAGTTTTAGCACCATATCTCGGTAGTGGTGGTGGTGGTAATACTGCTAGTGGTGTATTTAATTTTGGAGCTGACTCAACTTTTGCTGGACTTGTAAGTGCTGGTGGAAATGCAGATGAAAATGGATTTGGTGACTTTTCTCTGGCTGTGCCTTCTGGTTATGTAGCTTTATGTTCTGGTAACCTTCCAATAGATGCAACTGTTGATCCTGCACAAACTGAGGATAACTTTGCAAAAAAATTATTTGGTTCTTGGAGATACACAGGTAATAATGGTGCAAGAACTATTAGTACCATTGGTGAAAATGGATTTGGTATTCAACAAGACTTGCATATTATGCGTTCAGATACTTATGCTCAAACTCCTTATTGGATGAATACCACAGAAGGAATTTTTGGTGCTAGTTCTAATAACTATTATATAGGTTCAAATGGTACTTCTGCTCAAGCTACTCTACCACAATACAATTTTGTATCTCAAAGTGGAACTAATTATAACATAACAGGTGGCACATGGTTTAATTCTGGATCAACTCCTATGGTGGGAATTGGTTGGAGATTTAATGGTGGAACAACAGTTAGTAATGGTAATGGAGATTTAACATCTACAGTACAATTAGATTCTAGCACTTGTGCTTCTATAGTTACTTATACAGGAACTTTATCAGGTGTAGGAGTTCAAACAGTAGGACATGGTTTATCCAAAGCTCCTAATTATATTATAACTAAAGGCCTAGGTAAATCTGGTAACTGGTGGGTATGGTCAGACTCACAAACTAGCTGGAACTATGGAATGAATTTAAATAATAGTAATGTTTCAGTAGACAAATCTGGTAATGGTTCTATGTCTGCTCCTACTTCAACAGTCTTTAGTACAAATTATACAGATGGTATAAATGATGGTGCCGGTTCTAAGATGATTGCTTATTGTTTTGCAAATTGTCCCGGATATATTCATAGTGGAGAATATGTTGGAAATGGAAATACGGACGGGTCATTTGTTTATACAGGGTTCAAACCTGCTTTTGTAATGGTGAAGTATATAGGAAATAACCATAGTGGTGCTGCTGGAGAATCATGGTCTTATTCAAATGCCAATAGTAGTCCTTTTAATCCTGTACAAAAAAGACTTAGCATGAATAGTGATAACGCACAATCAGATAGTTCTACTTTTGAATTAGACTACTTATCTAATGGTTTTAAAATGAGAACAACTTGGGAAGGATACAATGGAAATAATTATATTATATCGTACATTGCCTTTGCAGAAAATTCCAATAAATACGCAACAGCAAGATAATTTTGAATAACAACTAAGGTATGGTACAATGACTGAGAAGACTGCGATGGACATGGCTCTTAAAGCTTTAAAAAAAATAGAACAACATGAAAGAGAATGTGGTCTTCGTTGGGCAGAGGCAACAACAGAATTACGTAGTATAAGAAATGATGCTAATCGTAATACACAAAGATGGGAAAGACTAGCTTGGCTAGTTTGTGGTACACTTGTAACAGCAATTATTGCTGCATGGATTAAAGGAAACTTCTAATGTCATCAACATATACAACAAGATTAAGACTAGAAAAACAAGGGGACGGAGAGAATCCTAATACATGGGGTCAAAAACTTAATCAAAGTGTAATTGATTTAGTAGACTCTAGTATAGCAGGATATACTAATGTTGCAGTAAGTAGTGTAGACCTTACATTAACAGTAGCTGATGGAGGAGTTGATCAAGCTAGAACTAAAACATTAGAAGTAACAGGAACTTTAACTTCTAATGTAGCTGTAATTATTCCTCAAGTTCAAAAAGATTATATTATTTATAATAACACTAGTGGTGCATATACTGTAACAATTAAAACAGTTGCTGCTGCTGGAGTAGCTATAGCACAAGGTGGTATTGGAACTGTAATTTGTAATGGTACTAATGTTTATGCAGCTAATGGTACAGGCATAGGAGCAGGTAATTTATTTGCAGTAAGTGCATCTCCAATAGGTGTTAATTTAATTACACAATCAACAACAGCATCAACAAGAGCTCAAATAGGAATGGATGTTGCATATGTTAGTACAGGTGCTATCATAAACAATGCTGTTATATCAACTAAGATAACAACTACAGGGAGTACAGCAATAGGTAATGCAATAGGTCAAAGATTGGTTTCTACAGCAGGACCAACAAGTGCAACTGATCCGGGTTCTCTAGGTACATTGTATACAGGAGATCTTTGGTATAAAACTACTGCCTTCTCATAATGGCATCATCTTTCTATATAATAGAAGGTGGAGTTTGGAAGAAAGTTTCTGAAGCTAGTATCTATACTGGAAGCGCATGGAACTCTGTATCAAATATTTACTATTGGAATGGTAGTGCATGGGTAAAAGGATTTACTAAAGGATTTGAATTTAGTAAAACTTTTTCAGGAACTACTACTAACTTTAGTACAGCTACGGAAGCAACTTCTCAAGGATGGAATGGAACTGATAGTGTAATAGCTAATTTAACTTTATCAAGTTCAGCTATTATTAGAAGTACTTCTATAAGTAATTATGCATTTGAAACTACTGGGCTACCTCTTAACTCTCAAGTTAATCTTACATTAGATAGTGGAACTTATATTGCAGGTAAAGGTGGAGCCGGTGGTATTGGTTCTTTCTCTGTTATTATTTATTATCCTAATGCTGGACCAAATGGATATAGTTCAGGACAACCGGGTGGTCCAGCTATAAATATTATTAGTGGTGTTACAATGAATCTTACCAACAACGGAACCATCGGAGGCGGAGGTGGAGGAGGCGGTGGAGGAAATGGAGGAGAAGCTTTCCCTGTATCTGGAAGTTTCCAAGGAGGTTCTGCCGGTGGTGGAGCAGGTTTTGGAGATGGAGGCCCTGTGAATCCCGGACAACCTAATGCCTTTGTATCTGGACCTGCAGGTAATGCAGGAACTTTAACTACTGGTGGAGCAGGAGTTGGTACTATTAGTATTCACAGTTCTTATGGTGGAACTGGTGGTAATGGTGGTACTTTAGGTGTTGCTGGTGTTAATGCAATTAATGGTGGTAGTGCACCATATGGAATGTATAACTCTGCAGCTCCCGGAGGAGCAGCTGGTGTAGCTATAAATGGATGGTCAAGAACTAATGCATTAACTGCAGGTACAATTTTAGGAGCAAAGAATAACTAATGGCATATGATTCAGTAACAGCTAGGTTAGATTTTAAACCGGGGTTCCATAGAGAGTCCACACGTTATGCCGAAGAAGGTTCATGGTATGATGGTAATCGTGTAAGATTTAGAGAAGGTAGACCAGAGAATCTACGTGGCTATAATAAAAGAGTTGCTGCAGCTTTTGATGGCATAGCTAGAGACTTACTTACATGGTCTGATAATGATACAACAAAACATATTATGTTTGGTACAGAACAAAAAGTATATTCTTATGATGGTGATAATAATATTGATGTTACTCCTCTTGTAAGTACAGTACAACTAACAAGTGTGATGGATTATGTAGCTGGTGCAGTAACTATAGCAGTTTCTTCTAATAATCATAATTTAAATACTGGTGATTGGATTACTTTTATTAGTTCTACAGTTACAGCAGGAATAACTTTGAAAGATCAAGTATGTCTTGTTTCTGTTGTAGGTGTTAATAATTATGAATTTGTTAATAGTACTCAAGCAACAGGAAATTTTACTAATATTGGTAATGCAGAAGTAGGATACCTTTTACCTACTGGTAATGTTAATGCTATACAAGGACTAGGTTATGGAGCTGGTGTATATAATGCAGGAGCTTCTACTACAGGAATGAGAGCATGGAATCAAGCTGCTACTACTTCTAATATAACTTTCCCAGCAACTAACTGGTCGTTTGATACATGGGGTGAAGATGTAGTAATGGCACGTAGAGGTGGACGTATTTTTTATTATGATACTGATGTATCTGTTACACCTCAAAGAGCTTATCTTGTTACTGCTTCTCCAAGTGTTAATAATGTAATACTAGTTTCTCCTAATGACAGACATCTTATATCTTTTGGTTCAACAGAATATGCAACAGGAACTTACAATCCTTTACTTGTTCGTTGGAGTGATCAAGAAAACTTTAACAACTGGACTCCATCTATAACTACAACTGCTGGTGAAACAATACTTACAGACGGCTCACAAATTATTGGAGCTGTTCGTTCTAGAAATCTTATTGGTGTGTTCACAGACAATGCTCTCTATGGTATGCAATTTACTGGTCCACCTTTTATATTTAACTTCAGACAGTTAGGTACAGCTTGTGGTCTAGTATCACAGCATGGAGCTGTTAATGTTGATGGTCGTATGGTATGGATGGGTGAAAATAACTTCTTTATCTTTGATGGTCAAATAAGAAATCTTGATTGTACAGTAAGAAGATATATCTATGATGATATTAATACATCACAACAAAGTAAAATATTTTCTGGAATTAATTCTGAGTTTAAAGAAGTAGTATGGTTATATCCTTCCAGTAATTCTGAAGAACCTAATCGTTATGTAATGTGGAATTATGGAGACAATACGTGGGTGTACGGAGAATCTTTATGGACTACTTTTGATGATAGAGTTGTATATGATAATACTATAACTACAAGTAATGATTCTTATTTATATAATAATGAGCCTGATGATTACTATAGTGCTGATGGTCAACCTATTACTGCATACTTAGAGTCTGCTGACTTTGATATAAAAGATGGTCATGATCTAATGTTTGTTGATAGAATGATTCCAGACTTTGATATTAATGATGGTAATATACAATTTAGTATTAAGACTAAACAGTTTCCTGCAGGAGATTTTGTAGAGAAGGGACCATTTAATATTAACTCTGGTACACAACAGATTCACCTTAGAGCAAGAGGTAGACAAGCAAGAGTAAAAGTTTCTAGTCATACTGACAATACTTACTGGAGATATGGTGCAGTAAGATTAGACATTAAACCGGATGGACAACAGTAATGGCTAGATACCCTGACTTACCTACAGCTTATAATATTAAGAGTGAAGAAATGAATGATACTTATAATGATCTAAGATCATGGAGTGGTAATTTAATTAATGAATTAGAAACTAGAGATGAAGAAGTAAATAGTAAACCTTCAACTAACATTTATAGTGTAGTAACAGTCTCTACTATAGGTAGACCCAGAGCTGGTGACATTGCTTATGCAGCATCAGCAGGAAAATTTAGAGGATACGTAAGTACAACAGCAACACAAGCATGGGTAGACTTTAACTAACCTTTGCAAACACAGGCATTACAGGATATAATGTCTATAACTAATGGAGTAGAAACGTGGCAAAAAGACCTATGGTAAACCCAACAACAGCAGTACCTGAAGCACCTATGTCAGGCCTCGCTAACCTTATGGCAATGAAGGGCAGAGACAATGATAGTATGCTTGTCCATCTTAGTCCTACTGAAGTAAGTAATCTTAATAAATTATCGGGTAACACCATGACTATTAATCCAGCCACAGGATTACCTGAAGGTCGCTCACGTTTCCTTGAAGCAGCCTTGCCAGCACTACTAAGTATAGGTGTAGGTATAGCTACTGGTGGTGCAAGTATACCAGCACAGATGGCAGCACAGGCTGCAGCAGGGTATGGTGGTGCACGATTAACAGGTAAAGATCATGATGAAGCTTTAACAAGTGGTCTAGTGAGTGGAGCAACTGCAGGATTATTAGGTGGTACTGGAACAGCAGGATTAGATAAAGCTGTAACAGCAGGTGGCTCTACAGGTGCCTATGCTGGTACACAAGCAGCAGGAGCTCTTAGTGAAAAAGGTTTAGAAAATCTTGGAAAAGGGTTTGCTAAAAAAAGTATTGGCGAACTAGCAAGTTCTGCATTCGTACCTTCAAATCTTTTAAATGATGTTACAAAGCAAGCTATTCAAAAACAAGGTCTAAAGGCTTTAGCAAATCCAGCTTTAGCTGTTCCTCATCTAACACAGGCTGCTATGAAAACTGGAGTTAATGCTGCTGTTGATCAGATGAGAGCTGATGCCAATAGGCCTATCCCAGAACAAGAAGATTTTTCTAATCCTATAGATATATATTCAACACCATTCACACAAACATCCATGGGTCCTTTTAATCAACAACAAATATCAGACAACTTTATCTCTGGTGGTTCAGGTCCTTATGGTATGAACTTTCTTAATCAGGCTTATGGTCAAGAGGGTGGACAAGTTGAAGAGATGAATCAAGGTGGTCTCACACAGTTCAATAGTATAATGGGTAATCCAGCACTACAACTACAGAATCCTAATCCTCCTATGCAAATGGCATTTGGTGGTAGTGCTTCTGCTCAAATGGGTCCAAGAGGATCAAGTCAAGGTGGTAAAGGTTCAGGAGCCTTTAGTGAAATGTTTAACAACCCTGAAGTATTAGCACTGTTACAAGGGTCTGGTGCACCACAAGATACAAAATCTTATGATGTACTAGCTTCTATTGGTGCTAATCCTGTGCAAGCAATGAATCAAGGTGGCATGACAAATGCAGGTACAGCAAACTCTTCTGTAATTCCAGCTATTGTACCTTTAATACAAGCAGCTAATGAACAAGCACAAGCTCGTTTTGCAAGAGGTGGAGAAATTGTAGATGGTTTAAAAGCTATTGCAGGTAATAGTAACAAAGCTTTTGAAGGAAGAGTAAAAGGACCGGGAGATGGAATGTCTGATGATATTCCTTTTAATATAGAAGGACAACAACCTGCATTACTAGCAAGAGATGAATATGTAATACCAGCTGATGTGGTATCAATGATAGGTAATGGTTCAAGCGATGCAGGATCAGAGCAGATAGATCAGACAATAGCAAATATAAGACAGACAAAATATGGGAGACCGGAACAACCTCCACAAACTTCAGGTGGTCTTGAAAGTTTAACAGTAACTGAAGAGAGTACACCTTCAGGTGAAGAAGTAGAAGTAGCTGGTAAATTTGAGGATATGATGGTTTTACCTAATCCTCCTTTTAGTGTGTTACCTCCGGAATTAAATCCAGCAGACTTTATGTATATGTATACTGACAAAACAAATGGGCAACACTACTTTAAAAATATTAATACAAGAAAATATAGTGTCTTTGGATCAGGTAAATTATAAATATGTATAAAGTAAGTTTAGTTCCTGTTGATAAGATAACTGCAATTTGGAATAAGATAGAACCATTAGTTGATAAAGTAATACCATATACGTATGGAAGAATGATTACTGCAGATGTATTGCATAGTCTTATTATTAATCATTATCATCTATGGGTTATATATAAAGAAGAAGATGAGATAGAAGCCATAGCTATAACAGAGTTTATGAAGTATCCTAGAAAGACTGTGTTATTAATTAACTTTATTTCTGGTGATAACTTAGATGATTGGGTAAAAGAATTGGATAGAGTATTAGTTAAGTTTAGTAAAGAGTCTGGTTGTGATTTCCTTGAAGCTTGTGGAAGATCTGGATGGGAAAGAAAAGTTAAAAAAATAGGATGGCAAAAAAGATTTACAATAGTGGAGAAACATCATGATGATTAATCAAGGAATGTGGAATGATAATCCATTTGATTCATGGACAGAAGAAGAAGAACATCTTTCAAACATGGGTGTTATATCCTTTGGTAAAGGTGGTGGTCCTCCTCCTACTCCTGCACATACTACAACACAAACAACATCACAATATCCTGATGAACTAAAACCATTTATACAAGATATCTTTGGCAAGGCTAAAGGTATAGAAGATCAAAGATCATCTCAAGGTTATCAAGCTTATGATGCTCCACGTATTGCAGGATTTAATCAAGATCAACAAAATGCTTTCACAGGTATTCGTGATGCTCAAGGTGCAAGTACTCCATACTTTGAGGCACAAGAAACTTTAATTGATAGGTCTACTGCAGGACCAAGTGCCGCAAGAACTGCACAGTACATGAATCCTTATACACAAAATGTCATTGATATACAACAACGTGAACTCGGTAGAATGGGTGCACAAGAACGTCAAAGAATAGGAGCTGGTGCTGTAGGTGCTGGTGGCTATGGTGGTTCAAGACAAGCTATACTTGAAGCAGAACAAATGCGTAATCAAGGTATGCGTAGTGATGACATACAAGCCAAGGGAATGAACCAAGCTTTTGCTCAAGCTCAACAAGCTATGAGTCAAGCAGATGCTCGTGGATTACAAGGTGCTGGTATGTATGGACAAATGGCAACACAAGTTCCGGGACAAAGAATGAAAGAACTTGGAGCTCTTGCTGGTGTAGGTGCTGCTGATCAGACACAACAACAACGTGCTCTTGATCTAGGGTATCAACAATTCCAAGATGAATATAATTATCCAATGAAAACTCTTAATGATTATTCTGCTATTCTTAGAGGGTTTCCATTACCTGCTAACACTTCTAGTAATCAAACAGCTTATAGTGCTGTTGCTCCATTGTCCAGTCAACTACTGGGTGCTGGTGCAGGTCTTACTGGCATGGCTGGTATGGCTGGTCTCTTTGGTGCAAGCGGTGGACAAGTTAAAAAGTTACAACAAGGTGGTCTTGCAAGTATGTATACTCCTCCTAGTAATAAAGTGAGAATGGGTAAGACTAATTATGCTGATGGTGATGATGATAATATATTTACTGGGGGATATGAAGGTTCTATAGTTAATCAAGGGTTAGACGCAATTAGTGCTATGCCAGATAGAATTGTAGGAGGAGCTTATAATCTTGCATCTCTGCCTTTTGAAGCAATAGCAGGTTTATTTGGTCAAAATTTAGATTTAGATTATGGTAAAACAAAAGAGGATATAGCAAAATACTTTAATATAGATGACAAATATCAGGCGAATCTAGATGATAATAAATTCTTGATGAGGGCAAATGATAAAATAGAGGAAGAAGAAGTTGTAACAGATACTACTGCTACTCCTGCTCCTATTGATCCTACTCCTAATCCTTCTCCTTTTGATGCTAACTTAATGAATAAATATATAAAGAGTTTAGAAGTAGCCAGCGATAAAGTAGATAGTGATGCTGCTACATCAAGAATTAGAATGCAAACATGGGGTCCAGTTCTAGCAAATGCTTCTAAGATTATGGCGACAGGAACTTTAAATGAAGCTATTGGAGCAATGTTTGATACTGGAGCAGCAGCTATGGCTGGTAAGCTTAAAGGTGAAAGTGATGAGACTACTCGAAGAGCTGGCTTAAGAAAAGCATCTCTTGATAATGCTAAAACAATATCTGAGATCTCAAAGAACTTAGATTCTACAGCATCTTTAACTCTTCTTACTACTACTTTGACCAACATGAAAGATCAAGGTTATAAGAAGAGTGATCCTGAAGTACAAAAAATAACTGAGGATATAGTAAGACTAGGAAGCATGGCTGGAAATAAACCTGAACTACAAGCTCAAATATATGCCGCCTTAACTACTGGTAATCCTTGGGGAAAAATAGATGCAAGTATGATTGATCTTTCTAGTATGCCTGATGAATTTGTAGAAGGCTTTGAACAATTTATAGTAAAGAAAAAAGAAGGTGGTAAAATAAGAAGCTTTGATTTTGTAGGAGAAGGTGATACACTAAGAGCAGTACTAAAAGAAGAGTAGGAGTTCTTATGTCTGATAAAAATGTTACACTACCTAATGGTAAGACATTAGCATTTCCAACTGATGCAACTAATGAAGAGATGAATACTGCTGTATCATCTTACTTCCCTGAATTATATTTACCTAGTCAACCTATTGGTGAACAAGCTATTGGTTATGAAGCAGGAGAGCAAGAACCTAGGCAACCTCCTGTAGGACAAGTCTTTGGTAGGTCATGGGATAATCTTGAAAAATTAACAGGTAGATTTATTGAAGTTACTGGTGAAGCTCTTGATAGTCCTCGTGTAATAGACTATGGTAAAAAAATTATTGCAGCTAATCAAAAAGAAATAGAAGAATGGGATGCATCAATGCCTCCTCTCATGAAGTTTGGAGACATCAAAGGTGTTGGTCTGAGCAGTAGTAATGAACGTGGTGCATGGGATTATTTACAACAGGGCATGGCTAACGTATTACCTTATATAATTGCTGGTATTCCAGCTGGTATTGCCGGTGCAGCTACATCAAAGTTTTGGGTTCCTTCAGCAGGTAGATTCTTGGCTCAAAAAGGTATGGGATCTATAGGTAAATACATAGCTAAGAAGATAACAACTCCTAAACGTAGTAAAGCACTTGGTGCAGCTGCTTTTCAATTCCTTCCTAGTTTTCTTTTTCTTTCTGGAGAAGGACAAGACGAAGTAAAAGAACGAGATCCTAATGCAAGTGATCCATCAACTGTTTTTACAACTGGTGCTCTAGCTGCAGCTCTTGATACAATAGCTTTAGCTCCTCTTGTTCTTGGAGGTATTGGTCGTTTTGGTACTCAACCTCTTTTAAAAGCTCTTACTAAAGGAGCAGGTAAAGATGTAGCACAAGGAACAGTAACTACTGCATTGAATGCTGTTAATAAAGTAGCAGCTACTAGGCTTGGTAGAATACCTATGCTTGGAATTACTCAAGGAACTTCAGAAGGATTTACAGAGCGACTACAAGAAATATTAATTATGAATGCAGGTCTTGATGTAACAGGTGTTCCAATTAGTGCAGAAGAAAGAGCAGAAAGATTATTAGAATCTACTGCTCAAGGTTTCTTTGTTGGTGCTGGTTTTGGTTCAGCAGGTGGAGCCTTTGGGTCAAGGCCTACAGCACCTATAGATATAGATAGAACTGGACAAGATCCTCAACTAGAAATGTTTAACGCAGAAGAAGTAGGACTAGGTAAAGAGCCACTCGTAGACATAGATGGTGTCGCAGATCCTACACCTGAACCTGAACGTAATGAACAAGAAATTTTTGCACAAGCAATTGATGATGGTCAATTAGATTTATTTAATATTGATACAGAAAGAAAGATTGATCCTGAAACAGGTGAAATATTAGAAAACAATTTACCAAATACTTTAGATCAGGACTTAAAAGATCCAACTGTACTATCAAAAATTACACAAAGAACTAATCAGTTGTTTGGTTGGAAGACTTGGCAAGACGAAGTTATCTCTAACAAAGATATTGAAACAATTTTTTCAGAAGATACTGTAGGAGGAGAGAAAATTATAGCTACTCTTCTGAACAATGGAACCCTAGAAGAAATTGCTACAAAGAATGGTCAACGACAATTTATAGTAGGTCCACAATCTAAGAGTGAAATAAACTCAGGGGTAGTAAATCCTATAGAGTCAGCCAAGTTGAAGTTTGGTAAAAATGTTAAGGTTCCTGAGAAATCACAAAGTAAAAAAGATCCAGCTCCTAAGAAACTCTTTGAAGAAAGTGAAGTTGCTTTTCGTTTACGAACTCAAGGAGATAAACCTTTACTATCAAATGCAGATATAAATAACATAGTAAGAGATATTTACAAAAATAATTTAGCATATGACATTGTAAAAGACGAAACTGTATTTACATATAATGGAAAAACATATAAAATAAAAGAAGTTCAACTTAAAAACAATCAAAAAGTAATAGAAGTATCTGTAGACGGAACTGTAATTCCAGAGTTACGTTCTAAACCTTATAAAAAACCAATTAAATACTTTGATGATGAAGTTAAAAAACAAATTAGAAATGTTATTAAACAAGAAGAGACAGCACCTGTAGAATCTCAAGAAGGAAGTCAAGAAGCAGTAGCAATAAGAAGAGACGCATTAGCAGGGAAACCTATTCTTACTAAGAAAGAAGTTAAAAAAATAAAAAAATTAGAGACTGACTTAGATAGAATGTCAAGAGGACAATCAGTTCCTAAGTATGAATCTACTAATCAAAAACTTTTTAGTGGTTCAATGCTTTTAGAAAAAAATAGAGCTGAGCTTTTAGAAGCATTGAATGGTGATCAAAGACAGGTAGATAATTTTATAAAAGATATGAAATTAATGTCGGACACTATGAGACTTGCTGGTGGTATAGCTAGTGATGGTACTGTTAATCAAAGTAAAGCTGATAGAATAGCTAATGATGTTCTTAACTTTGATATCAATAGTCCTTCAGGCTTACGTGGTCACATGGCTAGAGTAGGTATATATAATAATATCATGGCTTCTATGCATCACATTGCTGAAATTTATCCAGCTTTTTCTCCTGTGTTTAAAGGCCTAGTAAAATATAATGAGATACAAAAAACAATACAATCTAACTTCAATAACTACTACCGAGGTATAGGAAGTTTAAGTAAAGAAGATAATAGAACAGTTAAAAGATTTATAACTGTAGCTAATATACTTGGTGATGATCCTAACGCACAGTTTAAAATTGCTGAAGATGGTCAAAGTGCTTCTATATTATTTCCAGTAGACTATGAAGTTAAGATAGGTAAAAGAATATTAAAAGGTCAACAGGCTGTTGATTTTAGATTAGGTTATCTTAATGAAATAGGCAATCCAAATTATATTACACCGGGTCAACCAGTAACTTTAAATAATAAAGAAACAGTAGCAGCTTTTACTATGCTAAGAAGAGGACTTCAACAAAGTTTCTTAGAAAGATTAGAAGCAATGGTAAGATACTTAGATGTACCCGGTGAAGTACCTATGTATGATAGTATTGTAAAGGAGTGGTCAGCTAGTAAAGAAGGTATTGTAGATTTAGATAAGGTGCCAAACTTAGGTGAACTTATTATATCTAGAGGAGAAGGATTAACCGATCAAACAAAATCTGAAGAGATGATAAAGTTTGGTGAGTATATTAGAGATGCACAAGACAGAAGCTTAACAAATTATTTTCCTAATGTTCGTCAAGGAGATGGTATCTTTAGAATAGTATATACAAATGAAAAAGGAGTAAGAGAAACTGTTTGGAGAACAGATATAGTTATACCTTTTTATAAAGGTAATAGACAGACGTATGCTATAGGATGGGCTGAGAAAAATTTACCTAGTCAACTCTTTGAAGATTTTCCTTTGAAAGATAGTTTAGATGCTAAAGCAGAAGGTTATAGTTATGAGTATGCTGACAATAAACAAGTAGCTAGTGAAGGCGAGTTTAATGGTCACGAAGTAATGGAAGCTATGATACTATCAGCTGATGAAACTAATAGAAAAGCAAAAGGAAAAGATGGAGCAGAAACTTTCAGAGCAGATTTTAAAGAGGCAATAGAAAATATTAAATTACAAAAACAAAAACGGGGGATAGAGGGACACTTTACTTTAAGGTCAGGAGTACCCGGACATATAACTCCAGTAAATTTTGCAAGCTATCATGACCAAGCTTATGCTATCTATCAATCTAAAGTAGCACGTTATGTTGCTCGTATTAGAACTGAAAAAAATATTTTAAATGAATTAGATATCTTAAAGAAAGCAGCTGTTCGTATAGCTCCATTAAGAAGGCTTCCCGGCACAAGTAATCTTTATGAGGTAGCATCTAAACTTAAAGACTTTACTTTTTCTCCTCAGAGTTCGGCACAACAATTAAAAGCTGTGGCTTTCTATGGATTTCTTGGTGGCAATCCTTCTTCTATCTTAGTTAACTTATTTCAAAGTGGTGTGACAGGAATAGTATTAACTTCTGTCTACGGAGCATCAGCTGTACCAGCAATAACAAAAGCTTTCTATCAGGCTGCAAAATTTGCTGCTACTGTAGGAGTTAATAAGAGAGGTATGTATGCTCCTTCATTAGATAGTAATGAACCTTATATAAAAGAACAAGCTGAAACAATTTATGCTAAACTAAGAAGAAGAAATATAGTAAGAGATCGTGGTGAATATCAAATGTTATCTCAACTAATAGATAAAGGAGTTATTGGTAAGATAAACACAGAAGCTTTATCTGAAAACTCTGATGTGAGTGCAGAATTTTTTGTAGAAAAATTAGGTATTAATAAAAATAATAAGCTTGCTAATCCTATACTTAAAGCAGGATTAGGATTTGGTAAAGCCATGGCAACTATGTATGCTACTGGAGAAATTACAAACAGAGTAGCAGCTGCTTTGGCTACATATAGATTAGCAAAAAAGAATGGGGTCAATAACTTAAATAAGTTTAATGCTTCTGAAGTAGCTAACTCTAGTCTTGTAGATACTGAACAAGGGTATACAGATGCTGCTGAATCTGTTACTACCATGACACAGTTTAGTTTAGATGCATACAACAGACCTATGATTAGTAGATTAGCAGGTGGTGTACCTATACAGTTCTTACCTTTTGTACAGATGATGATAGAAATTTATAGTAATTCTATAATGGGAAGATATGGTGGAGAAAAAGCTTTAGGTACTGTAGAAACTTTCTGGACTGATGATGAAATTATTCAGTTGAGTAACTCTGGTGTTGACATAATTAAAATGGGTATATCTGCAGGTGATGTAAAAGAAGTAGGAAGAACAAGCATGAGTTCAGGAACTATAGATGATATTCTTGGAGTACCTATTCCTACTATAGATAGTAAGATGGGTGCATCTATGGTTATTGGTATGGTTACTTATCAAATGTTATTGGGTGGTATATGGGGTCAACCTTATGCTGATGATGTGAATGAAACTATTAAACTTCTATCAGAAAAATTAGGAATGCCTGTGACAGATGTTAAAATGGAAGTAGTTAATTATTTAAATGAAGCTGAAGTAGATCCAGCTATAGTAGATGTCATAACTAAAGGAGCTTTAACTACTGCTACAGGTGTATCCTTTACTAATAGACTATCTTTAAATATGCTTTCTAATTTTTTAAGAAACAGAGATAATCCTGCTGTCCTTATTGGTGGTCCAGCTGCTTCATTCTTAGAAGGATATATAGGTAGAATTAAAAAATATACAAATCCAAATGATCCTAATTTTAATCCAATTAAAGCTGGGTTAGCTATGGTTCCTTCTGGTCTTACTACTAATCTAGTTAAATCATGGGATCAGTATGAACAAGGTGCAAAAACAATGTCCGGTAATCCATTAACTGCTCCCGGAAGTGTTCGTGATACAGCCTTAAAACTTCTAGGTTTTAGTACAACTAATGTTGTTGAAGCTAGAGAAGCATTAGTGAAAAAAAATTATCTAATGAATAAGAGTAAGGCAAAGAGTAAGGCTCTTGGTACTCAACTTGCTGACATGTTTTCTAATTATTACATAGCATACGATCAAGGAGATGGTGACAAGGCAGACAGAATATATGCAGAGATTTTGAAAAAAATAGAAAGAATGAATGACTGGGACCAAAGCATTATAAATAGCACTACAGATGGGATAGTAAATGTAGAGAACATGCTTGATCCAAATGGAACATTAGTTAAAAATGCAATGGAAAAAGCACAGAAATTTGTACTAATTAAAACTGGAAGAGCAGACCCAAGTATTTTAACAGCTACACCTAAAGGATTTGAAGGAAGGTATGCTGAAATAATGCGAAACGAAGCATTAAAAAGTTGGTATAAATAACTTTTCCTTGTGAGCCTCCCTAATATCTAATACAATACGTACATGAAAGGAAACAACATGTTACGAATCTTTATTGGATATGATTCTCGTGAGCATGTGCCCTATGAAGTGTGTAAGCATTCCATAAGGAGGCACTCTTCTGCTCCCGTAGATATAATTAAATTAGAACACAGAGAGTTACGAAGACAAGGACTCTTTGATAGGCCTTGGAATATACAGGGTGATGGACAGTACAGAGATATCACAGATGGTAAACCATTCTCTACTGAGTTCTCTCACACTAGGTTCTTGGTGCCTGAAATATGTAGACGTAATGGAATGACAGAAGGATGGGCATTGTTTGTTGACTGTGATTTTCTTTTTCGTTCTGACGTTGCTGAGTTATTTGATATGGCTAATAACGATTATGCAGTCATGTGTGTCAAGCATGATTATAATCCTGATGAAGGGATAAAGATGGATGGAATGGTTCAACAAAACTACAATAAAAAACTATGGTCGTCAATGGTTCTCTGGAATCTTGGGCATTCTAAAAACAAAAGGATGGATAAGACTCAAGCTAATCACTCTGATGGTTCTTATCTCCATCAATTTGGTTGGTTGGATTCTTCTGACATTGGTGCTCTACCTCACAGTTGGAACTATGTACCTAGTGTCAGCCCAGATACTAACGTGGTTAAAGCTGTTCATTACAGCCTTGGTGGACCTTGGCTTAGCAATTATAGAGAGACTGAGTATGCCAAAGAATGGCTCAATGAAGTAGAACATTTAAATAGCATTAGAGGAAGATTTAAAATATGAGTTACACAATAGTTACATCCTTCAGTAAAGAAGGGTATGATAAGTATGCACAAGAAATGCTCAAGACTTTTAAAAAGTATTGGGATAAAGATATACAACTGGAAGCATGGTATCATGACTTTGAATTACCTAAGTCTGCACCTAAAGCTAAGAACATTACATACAAAAATTTAAATGATGATAAAGATATGCTTAGCTACAGAGAGAGGATGAGTAAGTATAGTAGTACTGCTACTAATAAAACTCCTTATGATTGGAAGAGAGATTGTATTAAGTGGTGTCATAAAGTATATGCTTTAACATCATCAGCTCGTAATCATTATGGTGATACTAACTGGTTGATCTGGTTAGATGCTGACACAGTAACACACTCTCCTATTACTTTAAACTTTTTAAATAAGGTTTGTTCAGGCGATAAAGATATAGTACATCTAGGAAGAAATGATATAGACTATAGTGAAACTTCTTTCATAGGTATTAATTTAAAAAGTATGATGGGTAAAGAATTTCTTGAAGACTTCAGGGGATGTTATGATGCTGGAGAAACTATAGCTTATAGAGAATGGCATGATGGTTTTATATTTGATAGGCTTCTTATTGTACATAAAGCTCATGGTTTAATAGCAGACAACTTAACACCTAATGTAAAAGGTATTGATGCCTTCGGTCAGTCATTATTAAATGATGTTATGTATCATAATAAAGGCATGAAGAAAGATGATAATGCATTACCTCCTCGTTATAAATTTGTAGGAGATATGGTCGATCATTACAAACCTAAAACAATTATAGAGACAGGTACTAATACAGGAGCTCGTGCTCTTATGATGATTCATCATGCATTAAAACATACAGATGCAGTACATTATATTGGTTATGATTTATTTGAAGAGACTACTCCTGAACTAAACCTTAAAGAGTTTAACAATAAACAAGCTTTCACCTTGAAGAAAGCAGAAAAGAAATTAAAAAGTTTAGCTCTTACATTAAAAGAAAAAGGAAAGACTCTTACTTATAAACTCTACAAGGGTGATGTTAAAGAAACTCTTAAAGAAAAAATCAATGCTGACTTTGTATTGATAGGTGGTGGTACATCTTATGATACTGTTCATCATACTTATGAAATGCTTAAACATAATCCTCAAGTTATCTTTGATGATTACTTTGGTAAAGATAAACGTGGTAAGAAACCTGATGATGAATACTGTGGTGTTAATCAAGTAGTAGAAAAAATTACTAAACCTAATTCTGTTTTACGTAGTAGTGATCCTTGTTTAGGTACAGGTCTTATTGGTTTAGTTATAGTGTGTGATAAGAAAGAAAATATATTTCAACCAAAGGTTCCTATCGTAGTAACTCCTAAAGATAGTATGCCAAAGGAACATATACTTAATAATATTAAAGAGAACTTAAAGATACTGCCTAAGTGGATGAATCATAGTTGTGTAGCTAATGATGAATCAATTATTCTAGTGTCTGCTGGTCCTTCATTAGATATAGAGTTGATTAAGAAACAGATAAAAGAAAATCCTAAAGCTAAGGTAGTATGTGTTAAACATTCTTATCCTATATTATTATCTCATGGTATTAAACCTTGGATATGTACCATACTAGACCCAAGACCAGTAACAGGATTGTCTACTCATGGTATAGTAAGAACAGATTTATTTAAAACAGTTGACCCTTCTACTTTATTCTTAGTGGCTGGTATGACAGATGTATCTGTAACTAATCTATTAAGAGAGAAGCACGCACAGATTATAGGATGGCACGCATATAGTGAGGCAGTAGCTCAAGGAGTTCCCGGTATGGATAAGTCTATAACATGGATTACTGGTGGTACTAATGCTGCTATGCGTAGTGTATCTATCATGCATACCCTAGGATTCAGAGACTTTAAACTACATGGCTTTGACTTTAGTTTAAAAGAAGAACCTAAACAACCAGAGAAACTAGATGATGAAGGTCAGAAAGCTTTTCTTAAAGTTAATGTGGATAACGAACACTTCTGGACAACAGGAGAATTACTGGCTGGTGCTCAAGACTTAGAGAAATTCTTTGATACAAGACCTAAAGACATTACTCTTTCTATTCATGGTGAAGGATTAGGAGGAACTCTATGGAAAACTAATGGTAGTAAGAAGCTATCACCTAACTATAAGGATGTATTATATGGCTGATGTCCTTGATTTTACAGGTAAAACTATTAGTGTTGACAAAGAGACAGGAGATTTAACTCCAACTGGTAAGGTAGAAGCATTGGAAATGATACAGAAATGTGTTACTATGTTACAAGGAAAGATTGATTCCGGAGACATTGAAGGGCTCATAGTACTTATGTTTGATAAGGATAAGCCTACAATGGATTACTTTGCTGGTTCAATTAAAATGGTAGAGTTGTCATTTACTTTACAGACAATGATACATAAGATACATGCAGATTCTTTAACGACTATGGAGGAATACGAATAATGGAAGAAGTAGGAATGATACAACAAATTTGGGCAATGGCACCTGAGATAATAGCAACTGTTACATCTATAATAACTATAGCTAGTGTAATAGTAGCTGGTACCAGAACTCCTAATCCAGATTCAGTACTTGGTAAAATATATAAGGTACTTGAATGGTCAGCTCTTAATATTGGTAGAGCTAAACAAACAGGGAAGGAATAATTCTATGTGGAAAACACCTAGTATAAAAGAAGTAGCTGTTGGTCTTGAGATTAACTGTTATGCATGTGCAGAAATCTAGTACATGTTTTCTTTTGTATCAGCTCTAGCTAATCTTATTACTAAAATCCTACCTTTCATATTAATGAGGAAAGCAGGAGCTGATGCAGCTGTTAAAAAAGGTTTATTAAAAATTGAAAAGCTTAAGAAAAAAAAGAATAAAATTAAACAAGACGTTGCTCGTACTTCCATTAGTGATGTTACTCACAAGCTGCTTGACAGGTGGAAACGTAGTGACTGACTCATGTTCTTTGTTAGATCCTATATTAATACATGATGATGATAGACTAACCAATGGTACAGCAAGACAGATTTTAATACACAACGAATCATGGGAGGAACTATGCAAGTAGAATGTAAGTGTGGTAATCCAGAATGCACAGGAGAAGTGTGTCTTTGTGGTGAGAGTTGTGAGTGTAAGACTGAAGTTAATAATCAACAAGAGTGGGCAGACGAATGGCTAAAGCAAAAGGACTCTATGCAAACATAAATGCTAGAAAGAAAAAAGGTATAAGTCGTACTAAGAAGAAGAGTACTATTAGTGCAAAGGCATATGCAAATATGAAGAAGGGATTCCCTAAACGTGGCAAGAGCTAAGAGCAACATGAAGGGAATGACCATTGGTAGTGGAGCAAAGAGACCTACCAAGAAAGGTGCTGGGCTATCAGCCAAGGGAGTTGCTAAGTATCGTAGGCAGAATCCGGGCAGTAAATTAAAGACTGCTGTTACCAAGAAGAATCCTACAGGTAAAGATGCAGCGAGAAGAAAGAGCTATTGTGCTCGATCAGCAGGGCAAATGAAGAAGTTCCCGAAGGCTGCAAAGAATCCTAACTCAAGATTGAGACAGGCACGCAAAAGATGGAGATGTTAATGACACATAAAGACCTTATAATTAATGCAGCAATCAAACACTTTGAATCTGAAAGAGATATGGCTGTAGCAAATGCTCAAATATATTTAGATAAACCTAGTGGTATAGGAGAACATAGTAATGTTGCTCAAGAATTTATAGCTCAAGTAAAAAAAGTAGCTGAATCACAAGAAGGTTTAGATATAGTTAAAGATTTCTTCGAAGAAGAATAAGAATCTATTTGCTGGATGTACAGTAAGCACACAAAAGAAGTCGTATTGTCAGGGTAGTATGGTATACCGAAGGTGCTCAAAGGATACTCCTGCCTCATTTATGGAGTAAAAATATGAAGCAGGAGGTATAATTTTATTGAATAGCCTTTAAGTCAGCCTTATATGCCTTGATTTTTTTATCAATCTCTTTCTTATAGTCTTCAAGACTTTCTATCTTACCTTCGATATCTTGTTGCCATCTTTTCTCAATAACTTTTTGAGGGACAGCTGGTTGGTCTACATAATAATGAAACATTTGTTTCTCCTTTCCCTACTATATATGGGGATTGGAAAAGCATTTGTCAAGTGTACATATATACATAGTCTTTAATAGTCCTGCCTTGAAAGGTCATACCTAATTCATCAGAGAGATAAGACATAACAAGATGAGCATCAACACTTGGTTTAATTTCTATGTTGATGACAGGCTTAGTTCTCATGATAGTTTCTTTTGCACCCCTTAGAAAGTTTAGTTCGTAACCTTCTATGTCTACCTTCAGATAGTTTATCTTCTTTATATTATAAGAGTCAAAGGTTCTCATCTTACATCTATACTTACCTTCTGTTCTGATACTAGCAGTACCACTATTATCTGGTGTGTCATAATCAAGGAAGACAACATCTTCTTCATGGTCTCCAAGAGCTGTACCTATTACAATTACTTTATCAGGATGTTGAATGTTTTCCATGAGACAGTCTCGATGTTCTTCTATAGGTTCAAAACAAATTACTTTATTAAAAACTTTCTCAAGGTCTATAGCCCATGTTCCTACATGAGCACCAACATCAACAGCTATGTCATGTTCTTTTACAAAGCTAAGAGAATAATCTCTATGTTTCTTTTGATACTCTGGACCTACTGTCTTTAGATAATGTTGAAAGTGTCTATCATCTTTTGGTAATCTTAAGTTCATTCTATTCTTCCTACTCTATGATGAAGGGATAATAACTTTTCTTCTAATTCTTTATTAGGAGGTGATGCATACTTAAGGTAGTAAGCTATCACCTTTCTAATTAATTCAACATCAGCTGAGGCTATTGCAGGTTTACTTTCTTTCATTATATATCCACCAACTCACATACCCCTGCAGTACATGCAAGTTCTTGTGATCCTTTCGTATTATCTTCTTTCTCAAAGTCTTTTAACTTAGCCCAGTTAATACTAGAAGGCATAGCTTTTACTAACTTCTTATAAGTATCCTCATCTATGTCTTGATAAGGTGCTTGTGTATATGTATGGTCAGCGAAAGGTAAGAAGGATACACCACTTAGATAATCAAAGTTTTCCCAACACCATGCACCAACAGGAATCCATTCATCTTCTTTA
>Ga0209337_1000773_pt1 | contig 25480 bp, 30 predicted proteins | sample LinPmetageLP53_FD_184044 | JGI IMG/M metagenome (GOLD analysis project Ga0209337, IMG submission 184044) | Marine viral communities from the Pacific Ocean - LP-53 (SPAdes) (version 2) | ecosystem: Environmental > Aquatic > Marine > Oceanic | place: Pacific Ocean | collected 2010-02-08 | reverse complement strand
TGGGACTAAAAATGTTTAGTGGGGGTATGAAATCTATGGGTAACATAGACCACTTGACTTGGTTTTTGGGCAACCCAATCTATATGTTCTTTGGGTCAATCGTTATGACACTGGCATGGCAGAGTAGTAGCCTATCCACTACGGCTATCATTGCATTGGTTGCATCAGGTGTACTACCGTTACCTTCTGCTGTGGCTGCTGTGCTTGGGGCTAACATAGGTACGACAGGTACGATCTGGTTGGCAGGGCTGCTAGTGTCTGACGGTATGCCAAGAGGTGACACATTACGCATAGCCATGATACACACTGGTGTTAATCTTTTGATGGCGATAAGTCTGTTGCCATTTGTAAATCACATAGCTAAATTTGTAGGGAAGGTAGGTCAATGAGACAGCACATATACGAAACGTGGACACTGATCATGGACTCAGATAGAAGTCCATTAAAGAATATACATGACAATAATGCTCGTCACTTAATCCTGCAGATACTAGCATGGATGTGGTGCATTGTGTTTAGTATCTTCTTGGGTAGCTATGTTGTGTTTGGTCTAACAGCAATAGCTCACGTGTTACTATTAGCTGCAATAGCTATCACCGTTGGTACGTTTGATACTGCTAACAGAAACCCAAAGATGTTGTCTGATTTCGCTAGGAGAATTGACGGATATAATGGTAGACGTAACAACGGAGAGCATGACTGATGATTGAAGTAACATACATAGACCACATGGGTAGTGACTTGTCTGTAGTTAATGCAGCACGTGTATCCTTCGGTAAAAATAGTAAGGAATTAGGTTGGAGTGGTGTTGAAGGGGACCGTATGACACCTATCCTACATGATACAGACAAGAGGTTGATCAAGTACTTAGCCAAGCATAAGCATATGTCACCATTCGGTCATGCCTTTGCATCCTTCCATGTTAAGGCGCCTATCTTTGTGGCTAGACAGTTAGTCAAGCACAAGTTCCTACGGTGGAATGAGATTAGTCGTAGGTATGTTAAGACTGACCCTGAGTTCTACTATCCTGATCATTATCGTCAATCATCTGATGATAAGAAGCAAGGATCAGGTGGTAGAGTAGAGGATGCTGTAGGCAATATGTCTATACAAAATGTGACTAGGCATGTTGCTCAGTGCTTAATACTGTATCAAAACTTACTCTCTGATGGGGTGTGTGAGGAACAAGCACGTATAGTACTACCACAGAACACAATCACTGAATGGTATTGGTCAGGTAGTCTTGATGCCTTTGCTGATATGTGCAATCTAAGATGCAAAGAGGATACGCAATTTGAAACTTCACAGGCAGCACAGTGTGTGTCTCAGGGCATGAGAGATTTATTTCCTATATCATGGGGGGCTTTAGTTGATGGGTGATAACCCACACCTAGCTTGTCCCTTTGAGGACTGTGGTTCATCCGATGCATTCAACTGGAATGATGACGGTTATGGTTTCTGTCATAGCTGTGGTGAGTCCTACCCATCTAAGAAGAGTATGTTGACATTTGATTGGGTTGCTGGTACATACCCTTTGAAACAGAGGATAAGTATTATGGACATACCCGTTAAGAGTAGCACCTTTAACGACATAAGAGGATTGAAACCTGATATCTGTCAGGTATATGGTATTCAAGTTCAACTAGGTGAAGACAATAAACCTGTAAGATATGCTTACAAGTACCCGCATACGGTCAAGTACCGTGACTACAACGACAAGTCTAAGTCTTGGATGAAAGACAGAGGCATGGGCATGAACCATTTGTTTGGCCCAGATTTTAACACAGGATCATCCACACGCATATATATCACTGAGGGAGAGTTTGATGCAGCATCTTTGTATCAAATACTAGGTGAGAAATATCCAGTAAAGTCCTTGCCCAGCGCCTCAATAGGCGAGAAGTTTATCAAGGCTAACCACACCTACCTCAACTCCTTCAAGGAAGTTGTATATGCAGGTGAGCTTGACGATGCAGGTAGACGTGCAGCAGACAAACTGTATGAAGCATTAGCTGATAAGTTTTGGTACGTCCCTATGTCCAAGCACAAGGATGCTAATGACTTCCTGATGAACGGTGACAGTGATGATCTTAAATGGGCTGCACTTAAACCACAAAGGTATTCACCTGATAACTTCTTCTGCTCTGACGAGGAAGTAGAGGCAGCTATACGCAATGAGAACCCCTATGAGTATGTGCCTACTGGTCACGTGGGTCTTGATGACAAGCTGCGTGGTCTAGTTAAGGGTGGCATCACGTTTATCAAAGCACCACGTGGTACTGGTAAGACTGAGGTGATACGTTACTTTGAGACAGGCTTATTAAAAACACCTGATGTACGCATTGCCCTACTACACATGGAAGAGATGAAGTCTACAACTTACCGTTCTATGGCTACCTATGAGTTAGGTTGCAATGTCCGTACCAAGGATGATGCTAGGGAGAATAATATCTCTGAGGAAAGAGTGATAGAGGCAGCAAAGACAGCCACTAAAGGTGAGCGCACCATTGTCTTTGAGATGAGGTCACATGATGATCCGCTAAAGCTTTTGCAATACATACGTCTAGCAGCTAGTGTGTATGGTGCAGGGTACATCTTCATTGATCATGTGCAACGTCTTGCATACCTATCCAACTCAGGTGTTGATGGTGCTACAAGTACACTCACCACACTAGGCTCACGTGCAGCACAACTTGCCAAGGAGCTGAACATTGGTGTGATCTTTATCTCTCAGGTTAATGATGATGGACGCACTAAGTATGCCGCCTCTCTTGAGGAAGAAGCAATCATATGCATCAAGATTGAGCGTGATGTTGAGACTGATGACGAAGTTTTGCAGAACACTACCAACTTTATCATTGACAAGAACAGACCCTTTGCTAAGTTAGGCAACGCTGGGTCAGTTTATTATGACCCTGACACTACAATACTAAGTGAAGAGTCTTATGTTGAAAGGAGTGATATGGCAGCATGATTGTATTTGATATTGAGACTGACGGTCTTAACCCTTCAAAGATACACTGCCTTTCCTACACCAGAGATGGTTATGAATATAAATCTATCACTGACTATGAAGACATGAGACAGTTAGTACTGAATGAGAGGGGCTTAGTAGGTCACAACATTGTACGTTATGATATACCTGTGCTTGAACGTATCCTTGGTATCAAGATCAAAGCACGTCTGTTTGACACCCTTCCTATGTCATGGGTGATGAACTATGACAGGGGTAAGCATGGGCTTGAAGGATTCGGTGAAGACTTTGGGATACCCAAACCTGTTATCACTGATTGGTCTGAGCAACCAGTAGAAGTATACATCCATCGTTGTGAAGAGGATGTTAAGATCAACTGGAAACTATGGCGTAATCTTCTAAAGCGTTTTCTGTTTGTGTACAAGGATAAGAAAAACCTTGACAAGTTCTTTGGTTATCTGTCGTTCAAGATGAACTGTGCGTATGTTGCAGAACACGTGGGGTGGAAGCTTGACGTTGATCTTGCTGAGTCCAGCATTGAGAAACTAAAAGAGCAACAAGACCACAAGGTTAAGGAGCTACGTGAGGTCATGCCTATGCGTAAGGTTATGTCTGTCAAGACTAAGCCCAAGGTGTGCGTCAAGAAGGATGGCTCTGTGTCTGCTCATGGTCAGCGTTGGTACAATCTATTGTCACAACATGGATTACCCAAAGACTATGAGGGTGATGTAACTGTAGTGAGGGGCGTTGAGGATTCTAACCCTAACTCTCCTGAGCAGGTTAAGGATTGGCTCTTTAGTCTAGGCTGGGAGCCTTGCACTTATAAGTTTGATAAGAACAAAGAGACAGGGGAAGAGAAGAAGATACCCCAAGTCCGTAAGAACGGTGAGCTTACTAGGTCTGTAGAGTTACTCATTGAAGATAACCCAGCAGTGAATGTACTTGATGGTCTAACTGTCATACAACATAGGCTAGGCATTCTTCATGGTTTCATACAGTGTCAGGAGAATGGTTATCTTAAAGCTGGGGTCAAGGGTTTGACTAACACCTTACGCTTCAAGCATGTAAAACCTTTGGTTAATCTGCCCGGTGTTGATAAGCCTTGGGGTAGAGAGATACGTGGTTGCTTGATTGCACCAGAGGGTTACACATTGTGTGGTGCTGATATGACTTCCCTTGAGGATACCACTAAGCGACACTACATGAAGCCGTATGACCCTGACTACGTAGAAGAAATGTCTAAGGAAGGCTTTGATCCACACCTTGACCTTGCTAAACATGCTGGTGCTGTTACTCAGGATCAGATAGACAAGCACAACTCAGGTGAGTCTAGCCTTAAGTCTTTGCGTAAGAATTACAAGGTGGTCAACTACTCAGCTACCTATGGGGTAGGTGCAGCAAAGCTATCACGTGAGACAGGCATGTCTGTAGGTGAGGCATCATCTTTGCTTGATGCATATTGGGAGCGTAACTGGGCTGTCAAAAAGTTTGCTGAGGATCAGAAGATCAGAAAGATTGATGGTGAGATGTGGGTACAGAATCCAGTGAGTAAGTTCTGGCACAATCTACGCTATGAGAAAGATGCCTTCTCTACAATCAATCAAAGTACAGGAGCTTACTGCTTTGACAAGTGGGTTGCAATGTACCGTACTAAGAGAGGCAACATCATTGGACAATTCCATGATGAAAGTATTAACTTAGTTAAGAAGGGTGACGAGCAGACACACACTGATGCATTACTGTGGGCTATAAAAAAACTTAATGAAGAACTTAAATTAAATGTTGACTTAGGAATAGATGTGCAGTATGGTCTCCGCTATAGTGATATTCACTAATAAATGGAGGGCCAAATGGCTACACGTAGATTAAAATTAACTGGTATTGCTGAGTGGGCGAAGGTGTTTACTCAGAACCGTGACATGCTAGGCTTTGAAGAAGCATATGTAAGTTGTGATGGTGCTTGTACTCTTGATCTAATTATGGATGATAAGAACATGGCACTACTTAAAGCTTCCAAGTCTATGAAGCGTGGCAAAGAAGACCCAGAGGGTAGGGGTACTATGGTGCGTCTTGTGCGCAAGTACAACACAGGATACGCTTGGGCTGATGGACCACCACAAGTTGTCAAAGCTGATGACAGTGAGTGGGACTATGACACTGAAGGTGGCATTGGTAATGGTTCACTGGTTGAAGTTATTGTATCAGTCTATGATACAAAGATGAAGAGCATTGTAGGTACACGTTTGGACAAGGTTAAGGTACTAAAACACGTTGAGTATCAAGCACCTAATGATGATATACAATCAGTTGCACCACCTACTGAATCCCCTGCTCTAGAAGAAGATGCGGTGATGTTCTAATGATTCTTATTGACGGTGATATTATTGCATACCGTGCAGGGTTTTCCTCAAATGACCTTGAGGCAAAGGATGCAGAAGATAAGGTTGATGCCTTGATTGATACCGTCATTGAGGATACTGAGTTTATCTATACAGATTATCAAGTGTATCTTACTGGTAAAGGCAACTACCGTTTTGACATTGCTAAGACAATTGAATACAAGGGCAACCGTAAAGATGCCCCTAAACCTGTACACTTGAAGCATGTACGTGACTACCTTACTGATAAGTATGAAGCTATTGTAAGCAAAGGCGAAGAAGCTGATGATCTAATTGCTATAGCTGCAACAAAACTAGAGATGAATGCAGTAGTTGCATCTATTGATAAGGATATGTTACAGATACCGTGCTTTCATTATAATCTTACTAGAAGAGAACTCAGTGCTGTAAGTGAATTTGAAGGTACAAAGTTTTTCTATACTCAAATACTTACAGGTGACAAAGCTGATAACATAAAGGGGCTGCACCGTTGTGGCCCCGTTAAAGCAGGTAAGATTCTAAATGATTGTGAGACTGAGCAATCTCTGTGGGATGCCTGTGTAGAAGCATATGATGGTGACGTTGAACGCATCATTGAGAACGCTAGATTACTTTGGTTGAGAAGAGAAGTGGACCAGATATGGGAGCCACCTATTGAGCAGAGCAGCTAAAGCTAAAGGTAGGACAGGTCAACAAGAAGTCAGAGACAAGTTACTAAAAACTTTCCCTGAGTTTGAACCTGATGATATTAAAAGCACAACTATGGGTGACACAGGGGAAGACATACAGTTATCTCCTGCTGCACGTAAGAAACTACCCATAAGTATTGAGGTCAAGCGTAGAAAGAATGACCTTAAAACTGTGTATGGTTACATGGAACAAGCATCTAAGCATGGCAAAGGAGAGCCTGTAGTTTTCTATCGCTCGGATAGAAAGCCTTGGGTTGTCATGATAGGTATGGATCACTATACTGAACTCCTACGTAACTGGAAGAAAGAATAATTATGTCAATAAAAATTTGGGATATAGTGTCAGGTCCAATATCCAAAGAAGATAGTGATGACCCTGATGACTACCCTAATAACTGTAATTGTATGTTAGTCTGTAAGGTAGAACTTAACGGTAAAATAGTAGATGTTGACTACTGGTTTGAGCATCTTGAAGATGCAGATGCATGGATACAACATTTTAAAACAAGTATTGAACCTTTGGAAATATTTTCTGAGGGTAATGGCAAAGCATAACTTGACTTATTTCATTTATGTGGTATAACTACGGGTTTCAGGACATGGAATATGAAATTATTTTAAACATAAAAATAGACCCATCTTGTAATTATTTAGAGGTGGATGATATAGAAAGTTCTAGGGTAGTTCTAGAATTAATACAGGATATTCTGTATGAAATAGACGATCTAAGTATAGCAAAAATAGAGGTAACAAGACGTGACTAAAGTAACACTAGACGATGTAGAATATGAGTCAGAAAATTTTTCTGAAAGTCAAAAGAAAATTCTTAATGAGATACTCTACAATAAAAAACTATCCTCTAATTTAAGTTATCAAGTAACAAGTCTTAACGTAGTATCCGAAATACTTTCAAACAAATTAAAAACTTCTTTAAAAAAGGATAAAACTAATGATTAGTGCAGAGGGAATGAAAGCTTTTCAAAGCTACAGCGAGTGGGTAGAAAGAAAGATAGTAACTGAGCCACAAGATAGGCTCAATGAAAACGTTCTTGGTTTGTGTGAAGAAGCAGGAGAAGTTGCAGGTAAGATTAAAAAACGTATACGTGATAATAAAAAAGTCTCTCCTGAGTCTATCATAAGTGAACTAGGTGATGTGTTATTTTATACTACTGCCCTAGCTAACTACTACAATTTTAATCTTGCTTCTGTTATTACACAGAACATGATGAAGCTTGACGGACGTGAAGCTAGAGGTACAATCAAAGGCAGTGGAGATGAACGATAGAGATACTGCAAGTCGTGCTGCTCAATTAATGAAACCTATTGAACAACAAATACTTATGTGTGATAGTAAAGAAGAGACTTTACTTTTTGCCTGTGCTATGCTTGAAAGGGCTAAGACTATACTTGAAGCCCACATAGGCGAAAAAGGTAGAAAAGAATTATTTATTATGGGAAACGAAAGATGAAAAGTAACTACTTACCTACTGACTATCAAACCTTTATTGCCACCAGTAGATATGCTAGATGGCTTGAGGATAAAGGTCGTCGTGAGACTTGGGGTGAGACAGTAGAAAGATACATGAACAATATTGTATCCCCCTTAATTGATGGTGAAGATCCATTTATAACAGACGAAATACGTGATGCTATACTAGGCCTTGAGGTAATGCCTAGCATGAGGTCAATGATGACAGCAGGTAAAGCTTCTTCACGTGACAATACTTGTATGTATAACTGTAGCTACCTACCCGTAGATGATCTTAAGTCTTTTGATGAGGCTATGTTCATCCTCCTTTGCGGGACGGGGGTTGGTTTCAGTGTTGAGCGTCAGTTCATTACTAATCTCCCAGATGTTCCTGACCTTTTCCAAAGCGATACGACTGTCGTTATCAAGGACAGTAAAGAAGGGTGGGCGAAAGGACTCAGACAAGTTTTGGCACTCCTATGGGCAGGTGAAATCCCTAAGTGGGATATATCTAAAGTCCGACCAGCCGGTGCTAGACTAAAGACATTCGGTGGTAGAGCATCAGGTCCATCACCATTGATTGATCTGTTTAACTTTGCTATTACTATATTTAAACAAGCACAAGGGCGCAAGCTTTCTAGTATTGAGTGCCATGATCTTATGTGTAAGATAGGCGAGGTAGTGGTAGTAGGTGGTGTTAGACGTAGTGCTATGATCAGCTTATCCAATTTGTCTGATGATCGTATGCGTCACGCTAAGTCTGGTAACTGGTGGGAGAATGCAAGTCATAGAGCTTTAGCTAATAACTCTGTCTCTTATACAGAGAAACCAGATAGCATGGCGTTCATGCGTGAGTGGACAGCCTTAATGGAGAGTGGTAGTGGTGAAAGAGGTATCTTCAACAGAGAAGCATCAGTTAAACAAGCTGAAAAGAATGGCAGGAGAGAGTCTTGTTACGAGTTCGGAACAAATCCGTGTTCGGAAATCATACTTAGGCCGAATCAGTTTTGTAATCTTACGGAAGTTGTCATCCGTGCTAACGACAGTTTGGAAGATCTTGCAAGAAAAACCCGTATTGCAACTATACTTGGAACCATTCAGTCAACCTACACTCACTTCCCATATTTGCGAAAGGTGTGGCACACCAATACATCAGCGGAACGTTTGCTCGGTGTGTCACTCACAGGGATAATGGACAATAAGCTGATGACCTTAGAGAATAAAGGGTTGTCCGAAACATTGGAGTATCTTAAAAATGTGGCTGTTTCTACTAACGCTGAGTGGGCTGACCGTCTTGATATCAATCACAGCACTGCTATTACTTGTGTCAAGCCCAGCGGAACAGTTTCCCAACTGGTTGATTCATCTTCTGGTATTCATGCTCGTCACAGTCCCTATTATATCCGTACTGTGCGTGGAGATAACAAAGACCCATTGACTAAGTTTATGATGGATCAGGGTATACCCAATGAGCCTGACGTAATGAAGCCTGATGCTACTACTGTGTTCAGCTTTCCTATGCAAGCACCACAAGGTGCTACATGCACTGCCGACATGACTGCATTAGAGCAGCTTGAGATGTGGCTGATGTATCAACGTCATTGGTGTGAGCATAAGCCTAGTGTTACAATCAATGTCAAAGCTGACGAGTGGTTTGATGTTGGGGCGTTTGTGTATAAACACTTTGATGAAATGTCAGGTGTATCCTTCTTGCCATACAATGAACACACCTATCAGCAAGCACCATACCAAGAGTGTGACAAAGAAGATTACTATAATATGATTGATGCATCACCATTGTCTATTGACTGGACAAAGTTAGCAGGGTATGAACAAGAAGATAATACTAGCGGGATGCAGACAATGGCGTGTAGTGGTGATGTATGTGAGATGGTTGATATTACTTAATGCAACTTGAGTTGTTTGAAGCACTAAGTCCCCAACCTTACGAGGGCGGCATAGAGTGTAACAACTGTGGTGTAGTTCAGCCTATTGATAACTTTCAACAAATGTTGGCAGGAGAAATAAAAAGAAAGTGTAGAACCTGTGCTAGAAATCAATCAGGACTTGTCAAACATCTCAAGTCTTTGCATCCATATCCTGACAAAAACTATTGCTGTCCTATCTGTAATAGAAATATTAAAGAGGTAAGTAGAACAGGACAGAAAATGTTACAGTCTTGGGTACTAGATCACTGCCATGAGACAGAAACATTTAGAGCATGGTTATGTTTTAATTGTAATACAGGACTTGGTGCTTTTAAAGATAATATTGATAGAGTAACAAAAGCTAAAAATTATTTAGAAAATCATATACAAAAACAAAAGGAGAAGTAATATGATATGGGTTTATACAGTAGTAATGATGATGATAGAACCAAAAACAAGTGAGAAAACTTTCATAGTATTTTCTCCAAACACCGCCTTTATAAGTGAAGAGTCTTGCCAACAATGGAGAGAGATTGATATGCTAAGGTTATATAATTCAAGACCAACACCAGATGCAAAGGCAATAAGTAAATGTACTTCCTTTCCTTTTACTGTGGATAAAGGGGTATAAGTATTGACTAAGTGGACTATCCCCGAAGAAAAATCTTTTAATCCTGTAACTAAGCCTTTACATTATAACATAGGTGAGATAGAATGCATTGACTATATCAAGCAGGTGTTAGGCGTTGAAGGTTTCATTGCATATTGTCACGGTAATATGATCAAGTATCAACATCGTCACAGGTACAAGAACAAACCTGTTGAAGATATGGATAAGGCTGATTGGTATATGCAAAGAATGAGAGAAACTATGAGGGAGATTCATAAGTGAAGCCATACGATCAGGGCAGAGAAGCTTTCATTAAGGGTAAGTTAGGCAACCCTTATAAGAAAGACACACGCCCTAACAAAGATTGGGAGTTTGGTTTTAACACTGAATATTTCAAGAACTTAAAAAAAGTAAAACAGGATGAACAAGCTAGAGCAGGAAGCTAAGAAGTACACACGCAAGAAGCGTAATCCAGACATGATAAAACCCCTCACTGCCCGAAGGTATCTAGCAGGACAAGCTCTTGCTGGATTACTATCAGGTAGTAAGGGGTCTTTAAATATGTCCGAGGTAAAGCGTTCAGCATATGAATGGGCAGACTTTATGTTAGATGATAACTAGGGGTTAATAGAAATTGTAGGTCGTTTACCTGTGATTTGTTCATAACGAACAGCTTCATTTCCTGTCACAGTATCTACTCTATTACCAGATAGTTCTTCTACTTTTTGCATCAGTATCATTTGACGAGATGCAACTTCAGTAGGATTTTCTGCATCAGCTAAGTACGCACCACTTGTTTCATAGATACCCTCTCCGATTTTATTAGCAGCCTCATTATAAATATCTTCCCCTTCTTTACTAAGATCAATAAGATATTCATTTTTAATATAATTTATTTTATCTACAGGTTGCAGTTTATCAAACAGATCATTCCAGAATTTAGACTGTTGAGTTATTGATTGTCTAACAAAACTATCAAGCATCTCTGCTTGTCTTTTGTAAGCTTCTTTCATAGGATAATCTTCTGGATTTTTTTCAGCTCTTTCTAATACTTCATCGTAAGTAAGACCAAGAAATTTTTGTGGTGTGTTTTTACCTGTTTGACGAATACCTTTTTTCCACATTAAAAATCCTTCGTTCAAAGTTCCTGAAAGACTTTCAGTAACCTTTCTGTGTACCACAGCGTTCTCTATACTTCTACTTGATATATATTTATATTCTTCAAATTTAAACTTATTAAACTCTCTTTGTATTTCAGTCATAGTAGGTTCTGCAGCAACACCAGTTAGTTGTCTTTTCAACGGGTTAATTTTACCTATGGGCATAGGGTTTAAAATACTGTAGATTTTTATATCTGTTTCACCATTAATAGATTGTGACCTTTGTACAGACCTTAAATCTGGCATAGCTTTTAGTGCTTCAGTCATAAAAATATTGTTAGCAGATTCAGATGCATCTATATCTAACCTTATAGGAGTATTATCTTCATCTACTCCTTGAGGGGTATAACCTAAATCTCTGTTATATGCACTACCTGCTGCATCGTAGTCAAATTGACCCACTGTATCTCTAATAATAGTAAGAGGATAACCTAAAACAGAAATAACTCTTCCTAATTCTTTATCAATGTCTTCTTCTATTTTAGGTGTACTACCTTCACCACTAATTTCAACGGACATTTTATTAGCTATTGCAGAAAACATGGATAAATCAAATCCCATATCGTTTAGACCACCCATAACGCTGCCTAGGTCTGAGAGCTTATCTCCTTCAGGTAGCCCCATTTGTTTACGATAGATAAGATCACCTATATACATAGGTGCTAGTAAGAAACCTACAGAGTTCCCTATATCTACGTCAGCACCTATCTTATCCTCAAGAGAAGCGTAATCTACTTCACCCTCTTTAGATTTAGCTAACTCGTAACCCATTGCTATTAACATCGCACCTGTAGCAGACCTTACATACCTATCTTCAGTTGATTTATATGCATCACCAAAAAATGTAATTTCTCCTTTAGCTTTTTTTCTACCCATACGGTTTAATCCGTCAATAATTGGACCCACAAAAGGCATATAGTCTGCTTGCATTTCTATATGGTTAGCAATGTACCTTGGAAAAGGAATACCCATGGCACTAGATACTACAAAAGGAGCTATTTCATTTGCTTTTATTGCAAGTTTAGCACCTTTACCAAACAAAGATGTGTCGTTGTAGTAATCCCTCTGCATAGTAAATCTCTTAGCATCATCAAGAGCTTTCTCTAATACAAAGCCATCTAGTTTTTGAAGATTACCGTTCTTAACAATAAAATCTTTTACATTTAAACCTAGTTCAGGGTTATTTATAGTGCGTAATTGTTTATCAATACTACTAAAAAATGCCCCCTGTTTAAATACAGTATCAGTAGCAGTGTTTAATATGTTTACAAATCTACCAGCTTTAGCTAGAGGATTCATACTCTTAGTGCCTAGCTCTATCCGCATGGTGTCATGAAAAGTGCGCATATAAGCATCAGGCATTTCTAATTCCATCATACCTTTAACCACATCACTAGTGGCGCTGTCTAAAGACATGCCTCTTAGAGTAGCAGTCATATTACTTACCATGTTTGAGCTAAGACGTTTATCAGTAAAAGGAATATTAACACCTAGTTCACCAGTTTCTCTAGGTTTAATATTAATTAGGTCGTTTCTTTTTAATGTTATAGCACCTAATAAAGCTCTGTTAAACTCGTCCATACCCTCTACAACACCAAGCAAACCTGTTGAGGTAACATTTCTTGCAGTTGTAGCAACCTGAGAAGTCATAAATGCAATACGCATTTGATCTAGTATTTGCACACTACGATAGATACCCTTTCCTAAGTCAATACCAGAGCCTACGGTATTACTTATTGCTTCTTCCACAATATCTGCAGCACGTTTATCATCAATAGTGCTTAGTGAGGCTGAGGTTAATGTTTTTAAATCATTAAGGACATTTGTTTTTTTAAATGCAAGGTCATCCAAAGATTTTTTACTTGCTTGTTGTGTGCTTCTTTTAACAATTGAAGCTTCTGCCAAAGTTCTACCCGCATCAGAAAGATCAGCTAAGTATATTAGAGATAGTTGATCAGAGGTAAGACCGTACTTAGACTTAATATCATCAAGCACTTTAAATGTAGAGCCGCCATCAATACCTTCACTTCTTATTCTTTCAGCAATAGCTGCAGTAATTCTTGTTCCCTCTGGAACATTAAGTTCTTTAGAAATATCCAGTGTTGCCGCTGTTATAGAACGAAGTGTATCTATACTTAAACCAGAACTAAACTCAGGCACTGCCTGACCTTCAGGTATACCTTTAAGTATTGCCTGACCCATAGCAACCTTGTCTGCATCCAAGGGATCTAGTGTAACTTTCTCTCCCCTTTTTGCAGCAATAATGTTTTGAATTTTTAAAGTTCTTTCTAGTGCTGATTTAAATTCTTGAGAACCCACCGACTCAAAAGTTTTTTTAGCTGTTTTAGATACTTCTTCAAGATTAGCTTTGTTGGTAGCTTGTTGTTTGGCTATAAGCTCTTCAACATTTCTAGTTTTTCTACCTGATAAATATCCCCCAGCACCACCTGTAACAAGACCTAGAGTACCTGCTATACCCATGTCTATAGCTGTATCTTTAGGGGTATACTCATAACCTTCTATAAGATTTTCTCTAGTTTTCCCAGCACCATAACTTTGAACCCCAGCTATACTAGACTCAATAGCTGCACCACCTAATGCACCTTTTAATACAGCTTTCTTTTTAAAATAATCAGCAATTCTATTTCTTACTAAAAGTTGTGTGCCTTTAGTAGCTGCTTTTGCACCTGCCTTCGCTAAACCAAGACTACCAAAACCAAGGTAAGTAGAGGGGGATTTAATTAACGACTCAGTAAAATCACCTAAGCCAGAAAGAATACCTGTACCTGCTTCTTCAGAGGTATCCCAAGCTTGAATAAGTCTACCAAAAGATTCTTTACCATCAGGATTATACTTGGGATTCTTAACATAATTTAAATCTTTTACTGCTGTAAAATCATTCCAAGATTGAAACCTCATATGCTCAATAAATTTATCTCGCATACCTTCTCTACCTGCTTCAGCTATTTCAGCATCAGACAGATTGTATCTTCCACCCTGAAAGAAAGACTTTAAGTCTGATTGAAAATCTTCATCTTCTGTTAAATCTTTAAATTTATCAGCAGGGGTTATATAATAATCTAAATCTTTAATTTTGCTAGTAGTTATTTCTTCCATTATGGGTTTGCCTTATTCCATGCGGTCCATACATCTGATGTAGGTTGTCCAGAAAGTAAAAATTCTTTAAGTCTTAAAATTTCAGTGTCTAGAAAATTTAAAGCGTTTTCATTTCTATTATAAGAATTTTTATAACCCCTTATTAAATTATCAATTGCTATCCTAACTTGTTGTGCATTTTCACCCACTATCTGAGGCTGCGGGTCATTCTCAGATTTAAAAGAAAAAGTTGCACCTGCAATGCCTGATAACCTAGCCGCAATATTTCTTTGCAATTTTGATTCTGTTTGAAGACCAAAATCACCTGTAAGGGCTTGATAGTTTTGCACAGGCGGAACAGTTACAGTTACATCTGGTCTTCCTCTTTCCCTTGCACGACTTAGTATTTCTCTTGCAGATAAAAAGTCTGCATCATCTCTTTGAGCATTTGTAATGGCTCTAATAAATTGATCTTGAAGATCATCTACATTACTAGGCACACCATTGTCAGTAAAATAATTTAATATTTTTTCTCTGCCTTCTTCATCTGGAATAGAGTTCCAAATAAGTTCACTTACATTTTCAAGTGCCTCTCTATTTACAGCACCACCTTTGGATTCAGCAATTTTTTTAAGTTTAATTATTTGAGTTTCTAAACCACCTTGAAACTCAAGCGCTCGTGCTGCTTGTTGAGTAAACCCTAACTTTATTCCTTCAGCAATGCGAGCCTTACTAGAGTCTTTCAAATTTTTAATTTCTTCAAATTTAGATAAGCCAGCAGTTAAAAGATACTCTCTATTCTTTGAAACTCTGTCTTGCATAAAAGCTCTTTTTTCATCTAAATTTTCACTGTAACGTCTTGCAGCGCCTCCGAGGACAGCTTTAAATCCCATCTTAAGTACTCCTACTCATTAAACCTTTTGAGGGTTTTGTTTCTTCTTCTTGTTTAGCTGGGCTTTCTTCAACTTGATCTTTTAAAGTTGTTGCCATACCTTCTAAAAGTTCAAAGCCAGAGTCTTGTTCTTCTTCAGGTGTACTTTTTAATTCTGCTTTTAAAAGAGACAACGCTTTTTCTTTTGTACCTATAACTTTTTCATCAGGAAATTCTTTAAAGTCTATCCCCGAATCTTTTGCTAAGTTATAAAGAAACTCATGAAGCACTGGTGCAACAAGTATACTAACATCTATACTATGCATACCTTCTGAAACTTTAGAGGTTAAATAAGTTTCAACTAAAACATTTAAAGGTAAACCCCTTTCAAGAATAAGCAATAGGTTGTCTATTGAATCTTCCTCTGAAAGATCGTCTAAGTGAAGTTCAATTATTTCATCTACGTTATTAAATTTACTGGGTTTATCCCAAGGATAATTACCGGGTTTTTTAGTTAAAGATTGGCCGGGAATAGGACCACTAAGTATTCTCATTTTATTCACCCTTAAAAAGTTTTTGCTCTGCTAACCTTCTAGCAACAAGCCCGTCTAGTTTTTTACCACCAGCTTTATTATACTCTAACATCATTTTAGCAATCTCTTGTTTATTTCTTTTACCACCATCCATTAACTGATTTAACCTACTTCTTCCTAAATTCTGAGTAAAACTTGTTAGAGCGTCTATTTGATTTTTTGTAAATTTATACCCGTACTTATCTTGTAAATCTATAACAGATTTTTTAGCAGAACTTAAATCTTTTGACAGCATTATTTTAGCTTGTTCTTCAGTAACTACTTGATCTTTGCCACTAGCTTTACTACCATGACCTATAGATTGTTGTTTATAATCATCATAAGGAGTCTCACTAAAACCTTCAAAACCTGCAACAAGATTTACTAGAGATGTTGATGTAGAATCTGGATCAACTGTTGGTACTGAAAAACCTTTTAACATATCATCTTGTGTAGAACTAGCAACCTTATACTCATTAGCTACTGAATCCTTAAAAGATTTACTTACTTCGTAGTTAGCTTGTTGCCATTCTTTTATTTTTTCAGCAGGTTCATAGGCTGCTTCTGCCCTAATATATTCTAAACGTTTTTTGCCTCTTGCCATATTAACAGCAACACTTCTTTCCATAAGAGCCTTGGATTCAAGAACACGTTGATTTTGAAAACCAACTTGCCCTAATCTTTTTCTCGCTCTTAGAATTTCTTTCTTGTTATATAAGCTCATTTACGACCTCTTTACTTTATTGTAAATTTTTATCTTCCTGTTGCCCAATCAAAAAGGGCCTGACCAAGAGAAGCATCATCTTTTAAATCCTGTGCAAGGTTTATTGCATCCAGTTCAGCTTGACCTTGAAGTTTTGCAACCAATATCTGTGTAATCCTGTCTAGTCCACTCTCACTAGCTGTAAAAGCATAGTCCATATCATCACGTTCTTTTTGCCAAATCTGATCTATTACAGCACTGGTAATACCAACAGCTATTGATACTGCAGTAGCATTAGCATCATTCTGTTCTGCTGTGTCTATAGTAGCAATCTCTTGACGCCATGTACTATTAGCCTGTTCAATAATTAATGCATTAGAAGTTTCATACTGTTCTCTTGCAGCTTTTAAAGAAGCATTAAACTTTAGATTTGAATTTGCTTCAGTTAAGTCTAGGGACTTAATTATGTTTTGTTGCTCTAAATTAAACTTAGATGCATTAGATGCTAAGTCAGCAAAGAATTGATTGGTTTGATTTTCAGACGCAGCATTAAAATTTAATGCAGCATTCTCTGCAGCAGCATCTGTAAACAAAGCAGTTACTTGTTGTTGAGCTTTGAATATCTCAATTTGTTGTTCATTCTCAAGGTTAGCTAAGTCTAATTGTAAAAAATTATTTGCATTTTGAACTTCAGCTTGTTGCCTATTATTTAATTCGGTTGTTTCTAAAGAAGAAAGTTGAGCAGCTTCAGCCATAATTAATGCTTGCTCGTTACTTAAGTTTGCAAGATTTGCTGTTTGTGCAAGTTTAGAGTCTTGCATTGCTTCTGATTGTTCTTTAGCAAAGTTAAGATTAGCAACCTCAGCAATTCTTTCAGAATTAATAACTGCTTCTTGTTGGGCGTTACTAAGTTCTTGACCCACTAATGCAGCTTCAATCTGAGCATTAGCTAATGATGCCTGTACCCTACTAGAAAGGTTAGTAGTTTCTACCGTTAAATTATTAGTCATGTTATAAATTAAGGTAGATTGCTCAGTTTCAAGAGTAATGCCACGTTCCTGCAATTCATTAGCAACATTAAATATTTCTGTTTGTTGTTTGTTATCTATGACTTTACCTTCCATAGCAGTACGGGCAGCGTACTCTTGGACAAAAGCTTGTTGTTTATTTGTCAGGGTAATATCATTTGCAGAAGCATAACGTTCAGTATTAAGTATCTCTACTTGTTGTTTATTATCTAAAACCTTACCTTGAAGTGCGGCTCTCAGTTGTGCGTTAGCTAGAGCTGTAGCTTCTCTACTGTTTAAATTTTCTATTTCAATATTAAGAGCTTCAGTACTTTTTTGTAGATTAACTTGTTGTTCATATGTAAGATTTGTATCATTGACCTCAGCAATTCTGGCAGCATTAAACAAAGCAGTCTGCTGTCTTATATCCATTGACTTACCTTCAAGGGCAGATCTTGATATAGCGTCTTGCAGAAATGCTTTATTTTTAGCTGAAGCATCAAACTCTGCTGCACTATAAGCATTAGTAGCTTCAAGCACAGCCATTTGTTGTTCATTAGTAAGGTTCTGACCCATCATTGCTGCTTTAACTTGTAGAGATGCTATAGCAGATTGTTGATCATTATTTAATTCCGATAGTTCAATCTGTAAATTTTCAGCAGACTGTTGAAGTAATGATTGTTGCTCATTGCTTAAATTTAACTCTTTCATATCAGCATATGTTGAAGCATTTGTTATAGCAACTTGAGCATTTAAATCTAAAGATTTATTTTGTAGTGCAGCTTTAACAGTAAAATTTGCAAGAACAACCTCATTCATATTACTTAAGTTGTCGCTTTGAAGTGAGAATGCATTAGTAGAATTTTGTATAGCTGCTTTATTTTGATTGGAAAGGTTTTGTAACTCAAGGCCTTGCAACGCAGCAGCATTAGATAAAGCTACAGCTCTAGCATCTGTCAAGTTAGACATATCCATTTCGCTAAAAATTCTAGCATCCCTTTCAGCAATGGGTAATGCAGACTCTAATGAAGCTTGAAGCATAGCTGATGCTGCCATTGAGGATGCGCCCATACCTCTTGAAGCCATAAGTGCTGCTGTAGCTCTCATTGCTGATGCTGCCCATGCCGGTGTACCATCATTAAACTCTTGCATGATGATATTCATCTGTCCTCTAACAGTAGAACTAGGTTTAACTACCCCTTGTATAGACTCTTGTAAGGTTATTTGCTCAAGAGTTGGCGCACGTAAAACTGCATTATCATTAAGTTCTTCCATAATTTTAGCAGTGGTATATACAGCACTATTTACAAGCTCTTTATTAACACCTATGTTGTCGGCATTAATAAGTTCCTCTTCTCCTACTTTGCCTTTAGCACCTTCTATATTACTTTGATAGTCTGTCTCAGCTCCTTTTGCATCAGGAAAATCTTTATCTATTGCTGGGTCTGGTGTTTCAGGTAGAGTAATACTTGAAGTTTCTGGTACGGATAAGCTGTAAGTATCTTCAGGGTCAATAGTTTCTCCATCTTCTACTTTACCTTTAGCTGCTTCCAGATCACTTGTATGATTACTTACCACTTCTTTTGACTGTTCTGGGGATAATCCTAAACCTTGAGCCGTGGCTAATTCTTTTTGTGCATCAACGGTTCTTGTTGCATACTTTGATTCATCAAGATCATAATCAGTAGCGGCTGTTGCTTCTGGGGTTGGGGTTTTAAATGAGGCAGCTTCAATATTAAAAGTTTTGTTTGTTACTACCTCAATAGCTTTTGGATAGTTTGGAACCATAATTGGTTTACCATTTGCATCTAAAACTGGCTCACCTTTTTCATTAAGTTGTCTTATTGGGGGCAGCACATCAGCAAGTTTAGCTGCTTTCATTTTGTCTGCTTCAGTTAAAACCATATCCGCTGTTTTAGCAACAGTTGTAATAGCAGTTATTTTTGCAGCATCAAGCCCTGCAACCGCTGTAGTTAATTCCATAACTGGATTACCTTCAGCATCCAATACTGGATTACCTTCAGCATCAAGCTTTGGTTTTCTTGGACCTATTGCTGCTGTAATTGATTTGCTTGGTCCAAAACTGCTTTCCATAACTGGATTACCTTCAGCATCCAATACTGGATTACCTTCAGCATCAAGCTTTGGTTTTCTTGGACCTATTGGTGCAGATAGTCCTGCTAGTTTAGTATCAACACTAGTTGCAGTAGTTACAGCTTTGTACTTTGCTACCCCATCTTTAGGTAAAGGTTTTACTGTAAACGAACCATTTAAAATTGCTGCTGAATCCTCAACCGTAATCACACCATCGCCATCAGCATCAAAGCGAGGATCATACTCAGCACCTTCTTGTATTTGATTACCTAAATCGTCCATGCCTTGTGAAAGATTAAGTGCTATATTTGCATACTGTTCTGGGGTTAAAGGTTCTCCACCGGGAACTTCAACTGCATTACTTTTAATTGCTTTGCTAGTACCTGCATCAGTTTCTGAATAATATTTATTAAGATCCAGCCCTGCTTCAGACGCAAGTTCAGCAGGAGTGTATTCTTTTTCAGACGTGACAAATTTCTTTTTAGCTGCGTTCCAAGATACACCTGCTACTCCCGAATCTGTTATAAGTTTTGTTATATTAAGGTCAGTTGACTTAGCTAAACCAGAGTCTACAGTTTGACTTTCTAAATCATCAGCACTTTGATCCCCAAGTTTAACAACAGTTTGTTCGGGTACGAACGACATTGGATCGCTAGCCATTGCTGCACTAACTTCAGTACCACTAGGTACACCAGATGTAGCTAGATTTTGTGCGTCTACTCCAAGTTTACCTACCAGATCTGTTTCTTTTTTTTGAAGGTCTTGAAAAGATTTAAAGGTAGCAATTTCTTCATCTGTTCTTGTATCTTCTTCACCTTCAGCAGGTGGATATTTAACCTCCCCAAAATTTTGTATTGCTGATCTAGTATCCGTTAAATCTTTTTGTGTTTGATTTATTGTGCTTAACTCAGTTACATTACTTTTAGCAGTGGTAGCATTTTTTCTTAAATCTATTAAGTTATCTAAAATATTACCCCCTATTACGGGGGGTGTTAAATACAAAGGATTACCTACACCAAAAGCATCCTTTACTTTTTGTTCAGAGTTTTCGTCCACAAGCATACCTGAATCAACTAAGTTAAGAGAATTAAAATAGTCGTCATATTCTTTTTGTGCATCTACTGCACCTTGAGCTGAACCATCATCGCCAAAAGGATTGTAAATGCTTTCTTCATCTGTACCACCACCAACACTACCTCCTGTATTAGCATTGATAACACCACCTTGATACAAACCTTTAGACTTCATAAGATTAGCAACCCTTGCTTCAATACGGGCCTTTAACCTTGGATTACCCAAAGTATACTTATCTACCAATTCTTGGTGTTCTTTTTTCATACCCATTATTCAAAACCTTCTTTTAATCCGTCTAGTATGTCTTGCACACTAACTTTTTTCTTAGCGTTAGGCGTGTACCTGCACATATATGTGTTAGGGCATTCACTAAATTTAAACATAGGGTAGTGATATCCTATTGTACCATTAGGTCCACGGTAAATGCAAACCATTTCTTTTTGTATCTTAACTCTTTTTGCTAAGTGACATTGTACAAACTCAGGTCTACTTAACAGCCCTGCTAATACAAGGGGTAACACAACAAGATTAATCATTAACCAATTCCTAGTGCTATCAGATATATACCCCCACCTAATACACTAATGATTAGAAACGATAGGGTACATATAGCTAAGTTATTCTGTATCTGTCTTTTAGTTTCCATAGCTTTATATATAGTCTCTTCTCGTTCTTTACGTATTTGCCTACGCATCCCTAACATTTCATCGTATGTACCAAGACCAAACCTGTAGTCTAACATAAACTTTATTTCTTTTTCTTTCTCAAGCAATGTCTTTTTACGAACGATAATGTCCATTGCCTGTTGCTCTATATTCTCAGAGCCTTGTGTAGCTTTATCTAACCATGTAGGTTTCTTACGTTGTGACTCAGCCCTAGTAATATCAGCTACTGCACCGTACCACTTACCTAGTTGCTGTGATACATCCTGTATCTCTCTACCAGCACCTACTAGCATCTTGACCCCTTTGAAGGCTGCATTAGCTGCAGCAAAAGCTGTAACGGGGTCAATCATTTAACTATCTCTTTGCGTGATTAGTCGTAACCACATTTAATGCTTCCTTGATTGCTTCTACATTGGCATCAATACGTGCTATCATTATGTCATTTTCATGAATATCATTGGCTAGTCTAGCATTGTTTGTACGTACTTCTGATATGGTAGACTTGTTGTACTTAATGTCTGACACCATGCTGGATACTGACCAGACAATAGCTGCACCTTGAGCCAATAAAGCACCAACTATTGTTACTACTGTCCAGTTAATATCCATTACATTAAGGCTTCGTAGGCCAGTCACCTGACTCTAAGTTAGGCCAGTTATCATGCGCCGTGATATCGCGCAGCGCCTGACGATAAGTTGTCATAGCGGCATCCATCGTGACATCAGTAAGCGCAAAGTAATCTGTTTCAGCCAGCAGCGTGTTGCGGTGGTTGCGAACAGACTTAGCAATCTTGTCATCATATTCCTGAATTTGGTCTGAAGTTTTATCAACAATAGTCCAGCCAATAACCCACCCGCTATCAGTGCTTTGCGGAATTTCATTCTGCGTCAACCTCTGAGTTCTACCGTCAAAGGTTGGTCTTTCGCTTATAGTCACAGAATGAATGTTATGCTCTGAAAGGATCGCATTAGACAACTGTTTAGGAAAACTTGTTGTAGGATTTTCACGGCGCAAATCTCCTATTGTATAAGGGAATCTATCAACTTGACCGTTTGTGACTTTGACGAACATTGTATATCCTTTCTGCTCGCAGATTGCGGTAAACTACTTATTAACTAGGTGGCAAAAATTCACCTAAAATGGGATCGTAAACTCCGCCGACCGCAGCGTATCTTCCTTGCGCTGACCCAGTGTAGCTTGTTTGCTTCCATATCCCGCCAAACAAATTCTGACAGAATGAAATTCCCAGCAACTCCTGTTCATCACCGTTATCGTCAATTAGCTCAGTGTTACTAACAACAACAACTCTCAAGACGGTGTTGTTTTCGTCCAATTCCGCAAAGTGCGCCATTAAATCGCCTCCCGAAAGCTACTAAGAGTTCCAAACAACGCATCAGTTAAAATGTCGCATTTTTCTTTTATACGCGAAGGAAGCTGAACTTTATTTTTTACCTGACATAATTTTGGACGTATTGTGTGCATCCCAACCATGTTGTTATCCTCATCGTTCTCCGTGATAACTTGCTCAATCTTTCTAATGTTATGCACAAAATAATCTTGCCCAATAAAATCATACAGTCTGCGCGTGAATTTTTGCGTCTGACTTGTGAGTTCATCATAGGTAAGGAAAAAATGATTTTTCGCTCCGCTTTCTATAGCGTACATGACTGAATGGTATGAGTTCATAAGAACATGATTGTCATCAGCGAGAAGCCAGTCATAAATGCCCTCATTCCCCCCCTTTGCAAAATGCACCCTAGCATAAGACGCAACGATTTCATCAACGGGGCGCAGCATAACTATTGCCTTCACATCGTGTGAGATATAGCTCCGCGCCATTTCAATGTTTGGCTGGCTAACCCACGGCCTACACTTATCAATTATAGTCTTGCCTTTAACTTCATTGTAGTAACTTGACACAATATTGCCGATAACATCGCTCTGTATTTTATCTTTTCTGCCAGACGCGACAAGTTGCTCAAGGGCGCTGACCTCGCAAGAAACTTTTGCATCCCACATTATTTGACAGAGGCCAGAGTTCCCCTCAACATGAAAGTTTGGGTTTTGCACCAATATATTAGTCAGAAGCGTTGAACCCGTGCGAGGCAAACCAGCCAGCAAGACAATTTGATTATCAAAGACAGACATCAGTAGGTTATGCTCCCAGAGCCAGTGAATTTATAAATGTAATAACTGCTATCTGTAGTTGCTGTGGGTGATCCAGTTGTTGAAGATGCTTGAGCAAGTGACCTAAAAATAACAATACCAGAGCCGCCAGAGCCGCCAACCTCTCCAGAGCCACTTCGCATACCACCACCACCGCCGCCAGTATTTGCTGTGCCGGAATTTCCGTCACGTTGACTGGTATTAGAACCAGCACCGCCACCGCCTTGACCACCGCTGGATGGTGTGCCAGATCCAGAACCCCCACCTCCACCGGCATAATATGTCGCGGTTCCAGAGATTGAAGACTGCGAGCCATCACCGCCATCACCGCCTACAGATGCTGAGGCATTACCCCCCACCTGACCCGCGCCGCCACCACCTCCAGATGCGCTGCCGTTGCTAGTACCGCCGTCATTTCCCTGACCAGAAATCCCAGAACCAACAGTAGCATTAGCCACATAACCAGCGCCGCCACCGCTACCACCGTCCCTGCCGTCTTGATGCCCAGTTGCAAAACCGCCGCCACCGCCACCGCCTGTTGGCTCAAGAGAAGCCCCACCTGATAGTGATGAATTTGTTCCATCACCTCCCTGATATGGTGATGAATTAGAATAATGATGTCCTCCAGCGCCGCCGCCGCCGACCGTGACAGTTATGGAACCTGAGAATGCCGTTAGCGTTCCAGTGAGCATACCACCAGCACCACCGCCGGCGCCATAATACCCGCCACCGCCGCCACCGCCGCCAGCGACCACAAGATAGTCAAGATCCTGTGCGACAGCGCTAGAAGCACCCATAAATGTTTTTTGAAATGAACTACCGTGACTAGCCAATAGCTGTTCCTCCTAAGAAACCATAGTAAGTTGTTCCACCATCTCTAGTTATAAATCCATACGCTTGTACTTCATTATTACCTGCAGCGTCAGGTGCGCTACCACCAGCCCAATCAACTGTATTAGGCCAAGTTAATGTAACAGCAGTACTATGTTGAGTTACTATAAGAGTAAATGCAAATGAAGTGCCACTAGCAGGTGGATTACTAAATGTAAACGTAGTGTTTTGATCCAGTGTAACAGCAAAATGATTAGCTGTCAATAGATCACAATCAACTGTACTTGCAGCACTAATAGATGCATAAGTTTCTTGGTATGTTACTGGTTTAACAGAACCAGTAGAGTTTAATGTCATTTTTACTGCAGCAGCTTCACTTGCACCTGTGTGAAACTCTAAACGTGTAGCATTATTAGAAGAACTAAAGTCACCTTCAGCAACAGCTTGTACAGCAGCAGCTACAAGTATAGCGTCTGTTCCTGTACCTTCATCTGGTGCTTGGAAAGCAAGTTTACCAATAACATCATTAGCTGCCATGTCAGTCTCACCTGTTTGCAAGGTAAGAACAATAGGCTTGTCATCTGCAGTAGCAGTATGTTTTAATGCTAGTCCAGCATCGTGAACATGCGTTAAGGTAACTTCACTATTTGCACCAAAAGATATTACAGATGCATCAGATAATAATTTTACATCGTCACCAAATACAGCATCTTTTACAACAGATAAGCCACCGTCTGTTTGTAAAGAGCCATCTGTTGTACTAGTAGCTTCTGTTGCATCATCAGTTTTTAATACACCACTAAAAGTTCCTGTTGTTGCGGCTAGTGTTCCTGCTACAGTTAATGCACCATCAGCTAATGTAATAAGGTCTGTATCATCTGTGTGACCAATAGTTGTACCATTAATAAGTACGTTGTCAATGTCTAATGAACCACCAGAAATAAGACCTGTAGTAGTAATAGCAGAAGAGCCTGTATCAATAGTACCAAACCCAGATGTAATACTACCTGAATTTAATGCTCCTGTAGTTACAAGGTTAGGCATTGCAGTTATTTCATCGTCAAAATATGCAGCAAGGTCTGTTACAGCTACTTGAACCATAGTGCCATTATCATTCATAACAACACGGTCTGCATCTGCCACTGTAGTTGATGTAGCAGAAGTACCACCATCTATTATATTTAGTTCTGTTG